>UMBU01058195.1_pt1 | contig 15587 bp, 6 predicted proteins | sample 1964051 | NCBI WGS metagenome assembly UMBU01 (sample SAMEA4835949, study PRJEB28245) | human gut metagenome | biome: gut microbiome; material: fecal sample | place: Denmark | collected 2008
ACGTTGTCGAAAAGCAATGGTACGGGAAATGATGAACTTCGCCTGTTTGTAGCGGAAAATACAGACGGAGCCAAACGTACGGGTAAGGTTAAGGTTACCATGGCAGGTGCAGGCTCTACCTTGGAGCAAGAGATTGCCATAGAGCAATTAGGTTCCGACCCGGATATTCTGTTTGAATTTACTTCCGAACCTATTTCTTTCCGTGGTGCGGAAGTAGAGCTCAAAGTTGTAGCCAATATGGAATGGAAGATGGATATTGATGAACAATGCGACTGGATTGAAGTTGTGGAAGAAACTCCGGTAACCCGTAACTTCTCCGAACAGATTCTGAAACTGAAAGTCGCATTGAATACCGGTAATGCACGTACAACAGAGCTTGTATTCAGTACGGTAGGTGAGTATAAACTACAACGCGTATTGAAAGTGATGCAAGAAGCGGTAAACGGTGTGGCTGCTATCGAGCAGGATGAATATGCTATTCCTTATAAATGCCGGACTTTGGTAATTCCTTTCACACAGGAAGGAGATGAACCGGTAGATAATTTCGATGCTATTCCTTCCGAGGCTTGGATTACTCATAACAAAAGAGAGTCTACGAGCAACGAAATAGTTTTGACGATTGCTGATAATGAAGATTTTCTGCCGCGTACCTCTACCGTGCGTATTTTGGATAAGACCATAACTATCTTTCAGTATGGTAAGCCTGATACCGGTATTGGTGATGACAAGAGTGTTGAAGCCCTTGCCTTCCCCGGTGCAGAAGGCGGTGGACGTTTCACTACAGGCGGACGTGGCGGAGTACTTTACAAAGTGACGAATCTGGATGATTACGGTCTGGGCGAAACTCCGATAGAAGGTAGCTTACGTTATGGTATCGAGCAGATTCAAGGTTCTCGTACTATTGTTTTTGATGTAGACGGTACGATTGAACTGAAGCGGGGGATTTATCTGGTGGATTATCCCGATTTAAGTATTATCGGGCAGACTGCTCCCGGTGAAGGTATCACGTTGAAGAATTACAATTTTTCATTCAATCTTTCTAAAGATCCGGAAAAGGGTGCGGGAAACAGTATTAATGCCATTGTCCGTTTCTTACGTATTCGTCCGGGTGACGCTTGCTCCGATTATGCGGAAGATGCTATCGGTGGCCGTTATTTCAAGAACGGTATCATAGACCATGTAACAGCCGGTTGGAGTGTGGATGAAACGTTGACTTTCTATGGAGTTCAGAACTTTACGGCGCAATGGTGTATCGCCAGTGAAAGTCTGAACTTATCGAACCATGCCAAGGGTGCTCACGGTTATGGCGCTATGTTCAGCGGTGACAATACTACTTTCCACCATATTTTGCTGGCGCATCACGGTAGCCGTTGCCCACGTATCTCCGATCTCTCGGAACCGGGAACTCAAGGCTCTTATGACTACTGCGGATATTTCGATGTACGTAATAATGTTTATTACAATTGGAGTGAGAGTGGTTTTGGAAGTTATGGTGGCAAATATGCTACATTCAACTTGACGAACTGTTACTACAAACCGGGACCGGCCACAGGTACGGGCTATAAGTCGTATCGTGTCCTTTCTACCGATCCTACGGCCAGAGCCTATATTAACGACAATTATGTAGAGGGTAATTCAAAAGTTAGTTCCGATAATTGGACGGACGGTGTTTGGGCGCAATTTGATAAGAGCTTGGTAGAACAGGGCGTATCGGATGAAGAAAAGCAGGCTATGAAGATGGCGGACTACCAACCTTTCAGCAAAGTGACCAGCCATACGGCGCAGGTAGCCTATGAAAGAGTATTGGACTATGCAGGCGCTTCCTTGCGTCGAGATGAAATAGACCGGCGGATTATAGGTGAAGTCAGAGCGGGAAGCGCTCCCTGCAAAGGTTCTAAAATGTCTTATTGGGATGAGAAAGGAAACTTGGTAACTCTGAAGGACTCTGATAAGAAGCCGGGTATCATCGATACTCCAAGCGATGCCGCGGGCGGTTATGTAGAGATGAAAAAGGGATATCTCTGGCCGGATAGCGATAATGATGGTATACCCGATATTTGGGAACTCGCCTATGGCTTGAATCCTGAAGATCCGAGTGATGCAAATGTAATCAGTAGCAGTGTAGACCCTAACGGTCGCTATTCCAATTTGGAAGTTTACTTCCATAATCTGGTGCAACACATTGTCTATTATCAAAACCAAGGCGGGCAGCCCATGGAAAGAAAATAAAGAATAACAGACATATATAATACTTTAGAAGAATGAATAAGTTAATCATAAGCATATTTACCCTGTTGATGGTAGCAGTCGGTGCTGTGGCGCAGACTGCCACTGTGACCGGTACGGTGACAGATGATTACGGACCTGTGATTGGCGCCACCGTAATAGTACAAGGTACAACAATTGGTTGTACTACGGATTTGGATGGAAAGTTTTCGTTGGCAAACGTTCCTAATGTAGACAAAGCTGTTCTGAAAATCAGCTTTGTGGGTATGGAAGAAGTAAAAGAACCTTTGAAAGGACGTACTTCGGGCATTAATATACACATGACAGAGTCTGCCAGTATGCTGGAAGATGTGGTGGTTATCGGTTACGGAACTCAGAAAAGAGGTAACCTTACAGGTTCTATTTCCAGTGTATCGGGAAAGATATTGGAGAAAGTACAGACTACTTCTGCGGCTGAGGCTATCGTAGGTAAACTGCCAGGCGTACAGGTAACGACAGTAGATGGTTCACCGGATGCGGAAGTTAAGATTTTGGTGCGTGGCGGTGGCTCTATTACGCAGGATAACAGTCCGTTGATTATTCTTGACGGGTTCGAAGTAAGTAGCTTGAATGATGTTCCGCCTACGGATATAGAGTCTATCGAGGTATTGAAGGATGCTGCTTCTACCGCTATTTACGGCGCCCGCGGTGCTAATGGCGTTATTTTGGTATCGACCAAGAATCCGACAGAGGGACGTGTGTCTATCAGCTTGAATACATATATACAAACTAAAACACTCTCCAATAAACTGGACGTGATGGCCCCTTATGAATTTGTACTGATGCAATATGAAAATGCCCGTCAGAAAAGTTCCAATCCGACTGACTTCAACAATAAATATGGTCATGCCTACGAGCATTATATTTATCAGGGAGATCCCGGTACGGACTGGCAGGATGAAGTGTTCGGAACCCATCCCGTGGCTTCTTATCTTGATTTGAGCGTAAACGGAGGTACTGAAAAAGCAAAGTATAAACTGGCGTTTATTCATCAAGACCAACCCAGTGTAATGGTAGGTAATGGATTGAAGCAAAATAACCTGAATGCTTCCTTTAATTTCAAGCCTTTCAAGTTTCTTACGATGGAATACCGTACGCGCCTGTTGCACAAAGAAGTGGACGGTTCGGGTACGGAAGGTGTCAGTTTGCTGGATGCTCTGCGTCAGGCTCCTACCGAAGGGCTGGACGAATATATGACTTTACCCGAAGACGATACTTATTTCGATCCCGACCAATTGGAAGAAATCGTACGTTTCAATCCGAAGGAGGAATCCGAGAAGAACTATAAGAAGCGAATCAATAAATCGCTTAATACTATGGGAGCCTTGACATGGGATATTGCGAAAGGGTTGACTTTGCGTAACGAATTTGGTTTTGAAAATAATACGGAAGAACAGCGTAAGTTCTGGGGGATGGGAACCAAAAATGCCAAGAACAACAACAACCAACCCATGGCGGAATGGATGATGAAGCAAGGAACCAAATGGCAGTTGACCAACGTCTTGAACTATAATTTTACTTTAGATGATGATGCGCATGATATCCGCCTGATGTTAGGACAGGAAATCAAGAACCAGCAAACAACTACGAAAACGTATTCCACACGTTATTTCCCGGAGAATACAACCGCGGAGAAGGCATTTGACAATTTGTCGCTCGGTACGCCTTATGAGAATTCCTCAAAGGCGGATTCTCCTTCACGTATTTCCTCTTTCTTCGGTCGTATCAACTACGGATATAAGGATAAGTATCTGGCTACATTTACACTCCGTGCCGACGGTTCGTCTAAGTTCGCAGCCAATAATCGCTGGGGATTTTTCCCCGCAGGAGCATTGGCATGGCGTCTTTCTAATGAGGACTTTATGCAGGATGTTACATGGATATCCAATTTGAAGTTACGTTTGAGTTACGGTACGTCCGGTAATGACCGCATTGATGCCGATTTATATCAAAAGCTTTACGGAGTAAGCAGCAAGACACCTGCCGGCTGGGGAGAGATGAGTCACTATTATTATCAGTTCTACAATACCAAGTACGTCTACAATCCTAATGTGAAATGGGAAACGACCGTTACCCGTAACTTGGGTTTCGATTTCGGTTTCTTCAAAGAACGTCTTAGCGGTACGGTAGATATCTATTGGAATACGGTGAAAGACCTGTTGGTTCCTTCGGACATCCCCGGCTATACGGGCTACACCAAGCTGATGACAAATGTGGGACAAACATCCAACAAAGGTATCGAGCTTCAATTGAATGCTTACATCGTCGAGACAAAAGATTTCTCGTTGAACGCGACTTTCAACATCGGTCATAATAAAAATAAGATTGATAAACTGGCGAGCGGAGAGAAAGAGTGGATACTTACTTCCGGTTGGAATAAGAGTGTGATGAACGCTGACGATTACCGTGCTTATGTAGGCGGAACCAGCGGTTTGATTTACGGATATGTCAATGACGGTTTTTATAAAGTGGAAGACTTTGAATATTTCGATTCCAAATCGCGCACATGGAAGCTGAAAGAAGGTGTGGTAGATTCAAGCCCGCTTTCAGACACTCCGCGTCCCGGTAATGCCAAGTTCAAGAAGTTGACTCCCGTAGACCCGAACAGTTCCAATCCTTATCAACTGACAGAGGCGGATCGTACGGTTATCGGTAATACTACTCCGAAGTTCTCGGGTGGTTTTGGCCTGAACGCCACATATAAAGGATTTGACCTCAGTATGTTCTTCAACTTCATGTATGACTTTGATGTATTCAATGCCAATAAAGTGATGCTTACTACATGGGCCGACAACCACGAGAACAATTTCGGTATGGAGGTAGCTTCGGACAAGCGTTGGCGTAACTTCGATGATATGGGTAATGAAATTCGTTACAGTCCGGAACTTCTTGCCGAGTTCAATAAGAATGCTACGATGTGGAATCCTACCTCTATCGGTAAACCTATCAGTATGTCCTATGCGGTAGAAGACGGTTCGTTCTTACGGCTCAACTCTGCTACGCTTGGTTATACTTTACCTCAGGAGTGGACAAAGAAAGCCGGTCTGAATAAAGTTCGTTTCTATGTGGCAGGCAGCAATCTGTTCACTATCACCGGTTATAGCGGTTACGACCCGGAAGTGGACATCGCTACCGGACTTACGCCGAATATCGATAACAACCGTTATCCGCGTAGCCGTACATATACTTTTGGTGCGCAGTTAACCTTTTAATTGAATCTAAAAAAGAAGGAACAATGAATAAGAAAATATTATACGCATTCATCGCAGGTTCTATGCTTTCCTTGTCATCCTGCAATGATTTTCTGGATGTGACTCCTGCATCAGGCTTTACTCCGGAATATGTGTTCTCCTCTGAGGAAGAAATGAAATCGCTGATGACCCGCATTTACTCCTCCATGACGGAAGACGGGCTTTACGGCAGTAACCTTGCAAGCGGTCTTAATACGAATACCGATGTGGAGATGTCATCCTTTAAGAACAGCACAGTCAATTCTGCCGGTTCGGATATCGGTTGTTTCGATTCGCGCCCCACTTGGGGAACGCTGAACAGTACTTGGAACAATTTGTACTATGTAATCAACTATGCCAATGACTTCCTGCAATCTGTCGAGGAGTCTCCCCTTTGGTCGGAAGAGGTGTCAAAAGACGGACCTACCGAGACGCAGCAAATGTATGGTGAAGTGAAAACGCTTCGTGCCATGTTCTACCTCGATTTGATCCGTACATGGGGAGATGTGGTGTTTGTTACAGAGGCTACGCGGTCTACCGATGATTTCTTTAGCCGCGGTACAACCAATCGTGATAAGATATTGGAATTTCTTATCGATGACCTTATTGCCGCAGAGCCGATGATGAAGTACGCGGCCGATTTGGATTATGGCGTAGAGCGCGCTTCACGCGAGTATTGCCAGGCGCTTATAGGGCAGCTTGCTCTTTATCGCGGTGGCTGGGCGTTGCGTGCCGATAAGGATAATCCGGCTAATGTGGGTTATATGGAACGTGGAGACAATTTTGAACACTATTATCAAATCGCCATAACCTACTTAGGCAAGGTTATCAAAGAGGGGAAACACGATTTGAACCAGAGCTTTAAAGATTTGTGGGTGAATGAATGTAACTGGAAAACAGCTAATAACGATGATGTAATCTTTGCCGTACCTATGTTGAAAAGCATAAGCAGTCGTTTTGGCTATAACATTGGCGTAACGATTGCCGAAGGCAGCCATGAGTATGGAAGCGCCCGTAATTATGTAACCTTTTGTGGTACGTACGTATTTTCATTCGATAAAGACGATTTGCGCCGTGACATGACTTGCGTTCCTTACAAATACGACAAAAATCTCAATCAGGAATATGATATGGGAATTGCAGGGATGGGCGCCGCCAAATGGTCCAAACTCTATATGCAGGCTCCTTTGGGTGCTACCAGCGGTTCCAATACGGGAATTAACAATGTACGTATGCGCTTTGCAGATGTACTGCTGATGTATGCCGAAGCCGTAAACGAACTTTATGGTCCGCGTGATGATGCTCAGGAAGCTTTGAAACGTGTGCGGCGCCGTGCGTTCGACTCTTCTCTTCATGCAGAAAAGGTAGATGCTTATGTAGCCGCGCTCACCAATGAACAGGACTTTTTTCAAGCCATAATGGACGAACGCAAGTGGGAGTTCGGCGGTGAAGGAATCCGTAAGTACGACCTTGCCCGTTGGAATAAATACGGTGAGGTTATTTACAATCTTTACAACCAGATGATTGATTGGGGGTTGGTTGCCAATGGTACTGCCGTTCCGGGTGTGGATAAAGTGCCTGAACGTATCTACTATCAGAGTGTGGAAGATTCTGAACATCCCGAACGCAAGGTTCTTGATATTGTAGGTATTGATGAATACGGTCCGGAAGTAGGGCGTCCTGCCGGTTACGAGATGAAAGAGTATGCCATTACATGGCGGGTACTTAATCAGGAGACGCAACAGTATGAGGCCGCGAGCGAAATCTATTGGAGTTTCCGAGGCTTCATCAATCAAAACAATGAGCAGACGGTAAAGCCTACCGATCCTCTGCGTTACCTCTGTCCCTATCCTTCTAAAGTCATTACCGACCACCGGGGACTGATTCAAAACTATTACGGATATTAATAACAGCAAAAAGAAGAAAGTTATGATAAAATTATTCCATAAACTGATAATGGCCGCATCGCCCGTATTGCTGTGTGGGGCGCTGCTTACCGGCTGTACGGATGATAAATACAATAAGATAGACGACCTCTTTCAGCCCCGTTTCGTGTTGGACGAGCCGGAAGTGACAGGAAACTCTATCAGCCTTGTGTGGTACGAGGTGAATGATGCGGTTTCTTATACCGTAGAGTACTACCTGGACCAGTATCACAACAATCTGTTCATGGCGCAAGAGACTACGGTGCCTCAGTTGTTTGTAGATGATATTCCTTATGGAACCACTTACTATATCCGTGTACGCAGCAATGCTGCCGATGCGGTCAACAATTCACAGTGGAGCTATGCTACGGCATCTACCGAGAAACGTCCGGAATTCACGCGTTTGCTCGAAGATGTTTCCAAGACGGAAATTACCGAAACGTCGGCTGTCATCCGCTGGAAGAAAAACTATCAACAAGACCCGGTGGACAGTATCAGTGTCATGCCGATGATGGATACAACGCTGCCGGGTGTCAGCCGTTATCTTACTATTGATGAAATGTTGCAGGGCTATGCCGAGATTGAGGGGTTGACAAAGAATACGCTTTATACCGTCAATGTGTATGATACCAACAAACCTCGTAAGTATGATAAACCTTACAACTCGGTGACGCTTCGTACCGCAGGGCCGTCGGCTTCTTCCATACCTGTGGGGCTGTCGGATGACTTGTCTGCCATGTTGCAGGAAAACGACCTCAACCCTGAAGTTCCCGAAGGAACGGAATATTATCTGCCTGCCGGTTCTTCTTATCGCGTCACTCCGTTCGAGCTTGCCAAAGGTTTCCGTTTGGTGGGCAGCAGTGATGGAGTCAAGCCGAAAGTGATTCTGGATGATTGGTGGAAGATTGCGGAGGGTTCGTATATTACATCATTGGAATTTGAGAATATTGAGTTCCAGCATGCTTCCAACAATAAATACTTTATGAATGCCGATAAATCGTTTACTCTTGAGAGCGTCAGCTTTGTCAACTGTGACTTCATCGGGTTGACCCGTGGATTCTGGCGTCATCAGCAAGCAACCGGTAAGCATATTATGAACTTTGAAGTAGAAGGTTGCCGTTTTGACAAATGCGGATGGCAGACGGGTAGTTACGGTTTGGTAGATTTACGTTCGTTCAACGACCCGACATCGTACGACCAGATAGATAAGGCGGTGTTCCGTAACTGTACTTTCAGTCGTGATAATGACGGAACGGCAGGATTCGGTTGGGGCAATCTTTTCTATGCGCCTTATGTGGATAAGCCTATACAGTTGGAATTCAAGAATATTACAATCTATAACTATAGTCTCAACAAGCGATTGATTAACATCAGCTCTGCAGTTGGTTCCGAACTTACCATTGAAGGTATGGTGCTTGCGTCACCTTCGGGAGACTTATATGTGGCGGGTGCTAATACTACCACTCATTTCTCCAATAACTATACGACAAAGGACTATGCATTGGGTGGTGCCAAGATGAATGCAACGGATTTGGATATCACGGCAGCGGAACTTTTTGTTGATCCGGACAATGGAGACCTTACCATCAAGGACAGTTCTTCACCTATTGTAATTAACCGTGCAGGTGATACGCGGTGGTTGCCTTGATAAAAAATGAGATAAGTAATAGAGATTAATGGAAGAAACAATAGAAATTACAAACTTAATAATTTAATAGTATGAAACTTAGATACTTATTCTTTGCAGCGGCCGTTTCCACATTGGCGGCTGCATGCAGCGAGGTGGACGAATTGGCTTCCAGTTCATCACAGAAGACATTAGAAACCATACAATCCGGTACGGACAATTTTACTACGCGTGTTAATTTAGATAGCCAGTGGGAGGCAGGAGATGCCATCGGAGTATATATGCTGGATGCAGGAACAGGAAACATTCGGAATTCGGCTATGAATATACAATATAATGCTGAAGTGACGACAACATCGACTACTACAGATTTTGTAGCTGCTAACGGGGGCATCGGTATTTTTGACCAACCTTGTGACTTTAAGGCCTATTATCCGTATTCTTCCAATGAAGACGGTAAAGTAGATATGGGCGCAGGTCTTTATAATATTGATTTGTTGGATCAGACAGGTGGCATCTCTGCGCATGATTTGATGTGGGCAGAGGCAAATGGCATGAATACAACTGATTTGCAGAATAGTGGATTGTCATTGACTTTTCATCATAAGCTGGTTCTTTTGCGTGTACATGTAAAAGAAAATGTGACAGCAGAAAATGTAACGGTAAGCGGCTTGAATACAGTTGCCACTTTTGATTTGTTGAGCGGAACATTGTCAGAGGGAAGTACACCTAAATCAGTATCTCTTTATCGAACGGATGAAAAGAATGTTTTCATGGGTATTATGTTGCCTACGACTGAATTAAGAAATAAGATGAAGCTTTCCATTACGACAACCGATGGCAAGAAATATCAATATACTGTACCGGATGGTAGTAGTGTAGACAAATTTGTGGGTGGATGCAAATATGAATATACTATCAATGTGGAAAGTGATGATAGCAGCCTGGAAGGCGGTGACGGTGGTAATAAACCATGGCAGCCGGGTGGGGAAGAAAGCGGAGATGGAGATGAAGTATTGGACAATGATGACATTCCGGAAGACTATACGCAAGTGAAAGTGGCATCTAATGCTAATTTGGCAGAACTGTTGAATAGTAACAAAGAAAATGAGAGAATAGCATTGATATTCCCGGAGGGTGAATATATATCCGGAAAGATTACCGTACCTGCCGAAGTAAAAGAACTGCTGTTTATTAGTGAAACGAAAACTCAGTCAAAGCTGACGCTTACCGGGGGTGTTGTTCTAAACGATAAGACATTGGAGAATTTAGAATTTAATAATCTAGAGATAACTGGTTCTGAGGTAAGATTGATTGAGCGGGAAGGTGTGTTTGCCGAGGGAGGAGTTTTTGCAATAAAGAATTGTAAAATTCATAATATAAAAGATGTACTCTCATTTGAAAGTAATCCGGAAGAAACATTAACATCGTTTGCCATCGAAAATTGTTATATTGGAAATATATCATCGCTGTTATATAATTACAGGGTAGGTGACGTAACAATAGCCAATTCTACGTTGTATAATATGGGAATAACTGTAAAAAATGGAGCTTCAAAAGTTGATATCCATGATTGCACATTAGTAGGACTTACTGCAACAGCAGTAGAAAATAGCGATAGCTGGAAGTTAAATAATAGTATTGTGGCATGTTTTGCTGCTTCAAATATGGATAATTTTGCATATAATGCGGGAACACTATTAGAATGTACTGGTAATTATGCAGCAAAATCTGAAAATCCGGATTTATTGCCTATGATTAAAAATCATAAAAAAGATATTGATAAGGCGCAGTTCCCCAATGCATGGAAAGAACTTGAAAAAACGCAAGCAGAATTGTTTGATGGGACAAATGAAGAGGGTGAGTTTTATACTACTATTACTGATGCCGGTGACCCACGTTGGAGACAGGGAGCACAATAAACATTTGTCATTTATTTAGAATATAAAAACTATGAGACTATTTCATACCTTATTATATCCCCTTTTAGGCCTACTATGCCTCTCCTGCTCGGATGACGAGCAGGAGACGGGTAGCAATCCTGCCCTTAATTCCGGAGCGATTACGTTCGGTGTAGATTTGACAGGATTTACAACCCGCATTACACAGGACGGAACGTCCTGGACAAACGGGGATAAGATTGGAACCTACGTATTGAATGCGGAAACTTCCGAACTTGTATCGGAAGCCGTCAATACGCCTTATGTCTGCACAGAGGCCGGACAATTGGTGGCTTTTACTTCGGAAACGCCGCTTACGGTGCAGGATGACGGTACTCCGGTGAAGTTCGTAGCCTATTATCCGTACAATGCGGATATACAGGACTTCAATTATCCCGTGGCAATAGCCGACCAAAGCAATGGAAGTACAGCCTGCGATTTGCTTTACGGTACTACGTCCGAACCGTATGTTTATGATAAAGAGAGTGATACCGATATCGCATTGAAGTTTACTCACCGCCTTTCCAAAGTGGTACTGAAGTTCATGGATATGGAGAAAAGGCCTTTGACAGTAAGTGATGTAAAGATACAGGGAATGCCCGTTTCGGCTTCATTCAACGTGCAGACAGGAGTATTGACTACGGACGAGGCTGCCGTTTCGGATATCGCTCCCTATGTGAATACTGCCACGGACTATCGGGAAGCTATTATTCTGCCTACTGCATTAAGTAATGCCTATAAAGTATCTTTTGTGCTGGATGGCAGAACGCGTGAATGGGTATTTGCCGACCTCGACATCAGTTTGCCCAAGTTCAATCCGGGTTCTCAATATACATTTGGGATATACATTGATCCTACTGCCGATATTATTGTAGGACGGTTGGAAGATGTAGATGCCGGTAATAGCTCCGCTCCTTGGGATGATGGAAGCAAAGAAGAAGGTACGGCTGACGGACATAAGCCTGCCGGATATAATCTTTTCCCTGCCAATGAAGCGACCGATGCATTTGCCGATACCGAATTGAAGATTTCTTTCGAAGGTGTGGCACCTGAATTGGGTAAGAGCGGGTATATCCGTATTTACCGTAAGAGCGACCATAAGATGGTGGATGAGATTAATATGGGAGAAGGCCGGGTATCCATTAAAGATGGAGAAACATTGCTCAATACTTGGATGGATATTATTGGCGTAACGCCCCAAGGCTCTTCTGTCAGCCGCCGTGTCGTAAACTATTATCCGGCGCGGGTGGAAGGAAACGATTTTATCATCAAGCCTCACCAGCAACGTCTGGACTTTGATACGGAATATTACGTTGTAATTGATAAGAACGCTATTGTTCAGGAAGACTTTGCAGGTATCTATGGTCGTGCATGGACATTCAAAACCAAAGCTGCGCCCGTTATCCACGGTCCGGAATACCAACTGAAGATAAGTCATGCCGATATGAATGCTCATTTCTATACATTGCAAGGAGCCATTGACTATTGTGCCGTTAACATTGATTTGAATGCACAAAAGATATTCCAAATGGATGATGGTATTTATCAAGAGATGATTTATCTGCGTGATCAGAGTAATATTACCATCAAAGGTAATCCGAATGACAATATGGCGGTCAATATTCAGTATGACAACAGTAATGATATAAACGGTGGTATCGGTGGCGGTACGAATATTGACCAGTTTGCACCGACAGGTACTGTTGTGCCTTCTTCCGGCGGTCGCTCGGTTGTGATACTTCAAGGGAACTCCGAACACATCCGTTTTGAAAACCTGACTATCGAGAATGCTTATGGCTGGACATTGGGTAAAAACGGACAGGCAGAGGCTCTTTTCATCGACAATAAGTCGGCGGCACTTCTTAATTGCCGGATTCTGAGTTATCAGGATACGTTGCTTCCCGGCGGTGGATACAACTGGTTTTACAACTGCTACATTGCGGGTGGTACGGACTTCATTTGGGGATCGGGTAAAGTCGTATTATTTGAAGATTGTGAACTGCATGCGCCTACCGGTACCCGTGCCGTGATGCAGGCTCGTGTTACGAAAGGTTTTCTGGGTTATGTATTCGACCGTTGCAGATTTACAGTAGGGGCAGGTTATCAATCTACACTAATCTATCAGTTTGAACCTGATAATCTTACCTTCTTGAATTGTACGTTTGCCGATACGTACGGACAGAATTTCGTTGGAGAAAATAAACCGCTGGTTCCCAATCAACCTACTGTTACCGAAGGTTGTAAGATGTATGGTTGTACGAATGAATCGGGCGCCGAATTCTATAATCTTATTCCTGAGGCAGTGAGAGCCACTGTACGTAATCTCAATGAATCGGAGTTTAATGCAAATTTCGGTAGCCGGAAACAAATAATGAGTTGGGGCGGTAATACAGACGCTTCATGGTTTCAAGAGTAAAGTAACCATACGGCATACTAATTAAAAGCTTTATAACAAATATGAACAACTTACTGAAAATGACGGGCTTCGTGCCCGTCATCTTAGGGGTGCTTTGCGCTTGCCAAAGTACCTCGACAGAACAACACAACGATACATATATTGAAGACCTCTACGAAGCTCTTCCCTTTGATATGCCCGTTGTACAACGTCCGTCCTTTCCCGACTATCAAGTGGATATTCGTGACTTCGGTGCAAAAGCGGACGGTGAGACACTGAACACCGAAGCCATCAACAATGCCATTAAAGCAGTAAGCGAGAAAGGCGGGGGAAAGGTGGTTATTCCCGAAGGCCTGTGGCTCACAGGCCCTGTCGTACTGCAGAACAATGTCAACCTGCATGTCGAAAAGAACGCCCTTGTGCTTTTCAGCGGTGATGCCGATTTATATCCGTTGGTGCGTACCTCGTTCGAGGGTTTGGATATGCTTCGTTGCCAGTCGCCTATTTCGGCGATGAATGCGGAGAATATAGCCATTACAGGCCATGGAGTACTCGACGGTTCGGGCGATAGCTGGCGACCGGTGAAACGTAATAAAATGACCGACGGTCAATGGAAATCCTTGCTCAAGTCGGGTGGAGTGGTAGATGAGTCCGGTAAGGTATGGTATCCTAATGAAGGGGCTCTGAAAGCTTCTATTCTGACCGGAAGCAAAGAAAAAAGAGAAATATCGGATAGTGAGTGGGAAGGCATGAAGCGTTGGTTGCGCCCTGTACTGCTTAGTATTGTCAAAAGCAAACGAGTGTTGCTGGAAGGCGTTACGTTCCGCAATTCACCGAGTTGGTGCTTGCATCCGCTCTCTTGCGAAGACCTGACTTTGAACGGCGTCAAAGTATTCAATCCCTGGTACTCGCAGAATGGTGATGCGCTCGATGTGGAGTCATGTAAGAATGTAGTGGTGACAAACAGCCTGTTCGACGCAGGTGACGATGCTATCTGCATAAAGTCGGGCAAGGATGCCGACGGCCGTCGCCGCGGAGAACCTTGCGAGAATGTGCTGGTAAAGAACAACACAGTGCTGCATGGACACGGCGGGTTCGTAGTAGGCAGTGAAATGTCCGGCGGTGTCAGGAATGTATATGTGGCAGACTGTACATTCATCGGTACGGACGTGGGACTGCGCTTTAAGAGTACGCGCGGCCGTGGCGGAGTAGTGGAAAACGTCTATGTGGATAATATCAATATGATAAACATTCCGGGCGATGCCCTGATAGCCGACCTGTACTATGCCGTGAAAGATGCTCCCGGCGCTCCTGTGCCCGCAGTAACCGAGGAAACTCCTTCTTTCAAGAATATCCATATCTCCAATATTTCCTGCAAAGGCGCAGGACGTGCCATGTTCCTGAACGGACTGCCGGAAATGCCCATCGAGAACTTTTCCGTCAGAAACATGCGGATAACCGACGCGCAGAAAGGAGCTTTCATCAATAAGGTGGCCGGCGTCACTTTGGAAAATATCGAGATAGAAACCGCCGACAATACTTATCTGCAAGTGGAAAACACCACGAATATTACCATCGACGGTAAAGAGTATGATAAGATATCGGAAAAGAGATTGTTGACACAGAATTAAACTTGTCCGTATTTCTTTGATTGATTAATATTCCTACGCAGTAAGGGGATAAACCGAACTTCAGCATTCCGCGGTTGGTTTATCCCCTATTTATTTAGGCTTTCCTGTACGTTCCCTGATACATTCCGTCCTTGCATACGGTACTGATAAGTTTTCTCCCCGATATTACCGGAAATACCAACGGTTGAAACATCAAGTACCAACCGTTGGTATTCGAAGTACCTGCCTTTGGTAGCAGGTGTACCAACCGTTGGTATCTGAAGTTTCAACCGTTGGTACCAAGTGTACCATGTGCCGGTACTTTCTGTACCACGTGCCGGCACTTTCGTTGCTACATGGAGAAGCCGGGAGTCTCTTTGGATAAGACTTCCGGCTTCTTATATGGGAACCGCCGATGGCAGGCGGTATGGCTGTATTGATTTATAAGCCTTACGGCCGTCTTTTTATAGCAGTTTCAGCGTTTTCTTCTGTAAATCGCTGTCTTTGGAACTTCCACCTACCATCACATCGAATGTATTGGGCATGGTACGCATCGTATTGGTGGCGCTGTCCCACCATTCCAATTGTTTGGGCG
>UMBU01052154.1_pt1 | contig 15545 bp, 6 predicted proteins | sample 1964051 | NCBI WGS metagenome assembly UMBU01 (sample SAMEA4835949, study PRJEB28245) | human gut metagenome | biome: gut microbiome; material: fecal sample | place: Denmark | collected 2008
TGTCAGGAGATTGTTTTCGAATCATCATGGCGTTCTATTTTTTACAAAACTATTTTATGGCGTTCATTTGCACATTTACACAAACCTCTGCCACAACTTTTTATTTTACAGTTACTTTAATCTTAACTTTCTTACTTCCGGATTTCACGGTAATCGTTACTTTTCCGGATTTCTTTGCTTTTACAACTCCTTTTGAAGAAACGGTCACTACTTTCTTATTGGAAGAAGTGTAGATCAGTTTCTGTTGAGATGTGAGTGGTTTTAACACTGGTTTCAGTTTTACGCTGGAGCCTTTCTTCAGTGTCAGTGTTTTTGACAGCCCCTGTATCTTTTTCGTCTTTACGGCAGTTTTCTGAACATTGACTTTGACAGTCTTTTTCAGTCCGCTCTTCAAAGTGATGGTCAGGACTGCATGATCTTTTTTCTTTCCGGCTTTGATCTTACCGTTTTTGTTAACAGTGAAGACTTTTGGATTGCTGGAAGTGTAAGAAACAATGGAATCTCCATTGGCAAGTCCGCTTACTTTGAATTTTGTGGTAGTCTGTTTTACTTGCAGCGGGATCAAGGTCATATTAACCTTGATGCTCGGAGTCAGAGCTGTTCCGACAGTACGGGTCTCTTTTTCACCACATGCACATACTCTTTCCTGTTTTTCTGCTGAAAATACAGTAGCAGCCGATACGGTTTTCCATGTGCTGAAGCTGTGTGCGTGTTTTACAGATTCTGTTTCAGTTTCACTTTCGGTTTCTTTTCCGATTGCCATTACGATATCTTTTGGCAGGATGTAAGCAGATTCAGTGCTGTTCTTTGGTGCCTTTACAACGGTGATCTGGTAGGTGCCGCCGGAAGGAATAGTAAGTGATACTTTTCCGTTTTCGTCGGTTATGGCACTTACAACTGCATTGCCGTTTGCATCAACAGCGGATACGGTATAACCTTTCTGTACAGATGCCGGTTTGAGATTGCCCTTTTCATCGTAATCCATCGGGTGCATACCCCATAAGGTCAGATCCAGCTTTTCACCGGCCTGGATGGTTTCCGGTACATTTTCAAAATACAGATAAATATCTTTGTACTGCTTCAGGTCACCATACATAAATACAGATACGGAATCCCCACTGGATACAACTGCTTCTGCTACACTGGCAGATCCTGGAATCTGATCGTTGACGCAGATACCAATGTTGTAGGTTTCAATGCCATAGATCTTGTTGATAAATCCATTGTTTACAGCCAGATAGTCGGTAGGGTTTGCTTTAAAGGCATCTTTGTACTGTGCGGCATGCCATGCGACCAGCACATCAAGTGCAGTTACTTTGTTTTTATAAGCAGCCGGTTTGGAATAACCATAGTTTGCAGCAGTATGAGCCTTAACGGTCATTTTGCTGACATCCATACCTTTGCCGGCTTCCTGATTGATCTTTACGGTGACAAGAGCTTCTGTTTCGTTCTGAGAATCCTGTATGGTGTTGATAAGAGCAGTGATCTTAGCAACTTTCTGCTCGATTTCTGTTTCGGCTGCATCTTCTCTTTCAAGGAGAGCTTTTGCTTCTGTGATCGCCGTCTGCAGTTTGTCTCTGGTTCCTTCCGGATACTGTCCGGCTCCGGTTCCTTCGGTTACAGAATCCAGAAGCGTCTGTGCATGATCAATGGCAGTCTGAAGCTGTTCAGCAACTTTGCTGTCCGGCTGTACAGTAACAGTAACGGATACTTCCTGTTTGTAGAGTTTCTGTAAAGCTTCGTTGCCCGGATGGCTGGATGCGTATTTTCCGTAACGTTCGCTGCTGAGCCAGGAAGTGATCGTGATCTCAGTTGGAGTTTCCGGATGGATGACAACCAGATTTTCATGCTGGATCACGGCATTATTGGAAGAACGGAATTTGTTGTAACCGGCGCCCTCCATTTCCCATGGATCATCGAAATATCCGTCTGCACAGATACCGGCATCGATAACATCACTGATGTTGTATACCCAGACAGCATTTCCATCGGCATCAAAATACATTTCCTGGAACGGATGCAGGTTTTCAGTGATTTTATCTGCAGATACATTGTTTCCTTTGATACCGTCAAAATAATGAGCTTTCGCATAATCCATCATTTCAACTTCTTTATCTAGGTCTTCCTGTGTCAGCTTTTTGATGGTGATCGGGAATACCCTGGAAACAGTCACGCCCTCACGCGTAAAGGAAACGGTCAGGTTGACGGTGGTATCCTGAGTCTGGAATACATCTACGTTTGCTTTGTAACCGTTGATTTTGACAGCATCGTTGTCAGAAGTTACGGTGATTTCTTTATTATTAAAGACATTCTCGCCGTTCTCATCTTTGATTCGAGTATATCTTGGCAGCTGAATGTCACCGGTGCAGGCTTCCGGATCAATTACCGTCGTTGTTCCGTAATAAACAAGATCGGTGATCTTATAATATTGATTCAAAATTGCTTTGAGTTCAGCTTCAGTCGGAGCCGGTTTTCCGGTACCTTTTACAGTTACGGTAAATGGCACGCTGATCGTATTAATATCAGATATTTTTTCAACCTGTTCGTTCATGACAGATTCATTTGCCGTGAATGTAGCGGTCAGTGTAACTTCCGTATCTTCAACCGGCTGATTGATCACACCGGTTGCAGCGTAGAGCGAAGAATCGATAGAAGGCTTCTGGATGCTGATCACATTTGTATTGGAAGAAGTCCAGCTGATGGTTGACCATACGGTACGCAGGCTGGTTCCCATACACTGCGGCAGTGTCAGATTGGAAGTTACCTCTGTCTGACTGGTATTTTCACCTTTGATTCTATCCCAGGTCAGCTGATCGGCTTCCGATTTCATTTTGGAAGCAAAATGTTTCTGATCCCATCCAATGACTACTCTGCGTTCGGCTGTTTCTGCTGTCGCACCGTTTAAGCTGAATTTCAGCACAACGGAAATGGTTTTTAAATTCAGACCATAAGCGTTCAGCGTATCGGCAGTAGAGTAGTGGATGATGCCGTCAGTGCTGATCCAGTCAGTATCGTCAGAAGAAACAACGGATACCGTTACCTGATCTGCTTTATCGACAGCTGCATAATCGCTGGTTTTCAGTTTTGCTTCGATCAGTGCATTAATATTAGAAGCGTTTTTGTAGGATGTGCGGATAGCACCAGGTTCCTTGTCAAAGATTTCTTTTACCTTATCAACGGCAGCCTGATCGGCAGAATCAACCGTTACATCTTTGTCCATGTTTACGGCAGCCGTAATCTTTTCTTCTGATCCGGTTGGTGCATAAGAAACATTTTTTACGTCCTTATATCCCTCGGCAGTTACAGAATAACGATAAGTGCCGTATTTGCTCAGCGTGTAGGAACCGTCACCATTTGCTGTCATGGTTTCCCAGTCGGTATCACCCCAGTCATCTTCAACCTCTTCTTCCACTTTGAGGTTAAAGTTTGTGATGGCTGTATCGCCGTCCATTGGCTGGAAGGTTACAGCGTAGCTGGTAATATTTTTTTCCAGTTCTACATCAATGGTGGTATCTTCGTCTGGTGTGATCGTGCCGTTGGCAGTTTTGTAGTTTGGTGCTTCAACCGTCCAGTTGTAGCTTACACCTTTCTGCAGTTTATAGCTTCCGTCGGATTCCGGACTGATCGTAGTATAGTAGCCCTTTTTAACCTTGATGGAAGCACCGGAAATTTCAGCACCGCTTGCTTTGTCCTTGACGGAAAATCTGATATTCTGCATCATGATCGGACTTAAAGTTACGGTTTTTAAGAAAACAGGTTCTTCGGAATTGCCTGTATAAGTAAATGTTTCGCTATAATCGGTATAGCCCTCTTTTTTAACGGTCAGCTTGTAAGAAGCACCGTTTTCCATCTTGTAGCTGCCATCGCTTGCAGGTGTAACCTTGTCCCATCCGTCTTTTTCTACGGTAATAGAGGCATCCGTAATTGGATTTTTGTCCTTATCCTGAACAGCAACCTGCATCTTGTATTCTACTTCAGCGGCTTCCAGAATAAAGGTGAAGTCCTGTGTGGCAAGTGCAGTGGCTGTGCCGTCATTGATGGTAGCTGTATCGGTATCTTTTGCAAATAATTTCAGAGTGACTTTGATCGGGGTATTGACCGTCGGTCTTGTGATGGAAAGCCTTCCAGGTGATGCAGGAGTACCGCCGGAAGGGTAAGATAAATAATCATTTTCTTCGATGTACCATCCACCCACATAATTACTGGAACTGGATACTGTCAGCAGACGCAGAGCATCTATAACAGATCCTGACGGTGTTTTCAGGCCAATGTTGTAGGTAAGACTATCCGTGCTTTTGACAACGCTGTTACCGCCGTTGGTGATAACTTTCTTTGCACCGTTAATAAAATTTTCTTTCAGATACGCCTGTGCGGCTTCTTCTGCACTCTGGGTTTCGTCTGCCTCTTCAGCCTGGGAAACCACCCCGGTATCTGCCGGCGAAAGATCGCTGGCATACGTCACTGACGGCAGATTGCCAACTGTCATCATGGCACATAAAGCCAGGGAAAGTGCTCGTTTCATTAGCTCTTTTCTTTTCACTTTTTTTTCCTCCTGAGTTTGAAATACAATGAAAATAATTATAAGGTATACAGGATATCCTAGCCTTTTCCAATCGCTGTGTCAAGAATTTAACGAGAGAAAAACTTACATTCTGCTATCCCAAATGTCCAAAGTGACAAAAGAAGGATTACAAAAAAAGTTTAAAAAAACAAAAAATTTCTCTTGCATTTCTGTGAAAGCTATGCTATTATAGGCAGTGCATTGAGAGATGCGGGTGTAGTTCAATGGTAGAACACCAGCCTTCCAAGCTGGATACGTGGGTTCGATTCCCATCACCCGCTTTTTTTGTTGCTCAAAATAAACGCTCTGCGAGATGCAAAACGATTCTGTTAGATAAATGTCAGCAAAACGGATCAGAATAACATATCAAGTCTCACGTGCGTTTGACTTGCATTTTTTTTATAAAAAAATGTGCTCCTTCTCAGGTCACAAGTTTGCTTTGCTTGTCTTCCTGAAAAGGAGCATCTTTATTTATCCCTTCTGAACCAGTTCTTTATAATTTTCGCTCCAGGTTTTCATCGCATCCCAAATTGGCTGCAGGCTGTAACCGAGTTCCGTCAGGTAAAATATGATATGAAGTGTTTTTAAAAACTATGGCTGTTCAAGAAAGTACGGCAATGTGCAAAATGAACAAATTCCAGGGAAGGCACTTTTACGTGCCCTTCGGGGAATTTGTTCATTTGCACATTTACACAAACCTCCGCCTTATCCCTCGATCACTTTCTTAATTGCATCATAAAGTTCATCATAGGTCTCAAATGCCGGCAGCTGTGGATATTCTGCTTTGATTGCATCGGTACTTCTGAATAAGAAGCCTGCCTTACTTGCCTGGATCATGCCAAGGTCGTTATGGCTGTCGCCGCTTGCGATGGTGTCATAACCGATGGACTGCAGAGCTTTGACGGTTGTGTATTTGGATTTCTCACAACGCATTTTGAAATCAATGATTTCTCCGTTGTCAGCAACGACAAGAGAGTTGCAGAAAATAGTCGGATAACCCAGCTTTTTCATCAGCGGACCTGCGAACTGTGAGAAAGTATCGCTGATAATGATAACCTGTGTCAGTTCTCTTAATTTATCCAGAAATTCTTTTGCTCCCGGGAGCGGATCGATTTTGGCGATGGTTTCCTGGATTTCTTTCAGTCCCAGATTATGTTCTTTTAAAATATTAAGACGATATTTCATCAGTTTATCGTAGTCCGGTTCGTCTCTGGTGGTTTTCTTTAATTCCGGGATGCCTGTTTCTTCTGCAAAAGCAATCCAGATTTCCGGTACCAGTACACCTTCCAGGTCTAAGCATACGATTTCCATTTTGTCCTCCATTCTGATACAGTGATAACGCTGTATCGCTTCAAATATATTTTCCTGTCTATTATAGTCGAAAACAAAAAAAACTACCACTGTAAATTTTAAAAACAGACAATAATTTGTAAAAATTACCAATATAAGCGTTGATTTTTATATGTAAGTCAGATTATAATAAATATAAAAAACAAGGGAGGGCAACACGATGAAGAAAACAGCATTCTTACTGGTACTGGCACTTCTGCTGCAGATCCTGCTCCCGCCTTCTATGGCAGGAAATGTCTATGCGGCATCTACAGAAGAGGTTGCACAGACACAGGCGGCAGACGGCGATCAGCTGAAAAGTCTGTATGACACGTATTATTTGGGAGCTTGCAAAAAAACAGGTGATTACGATCATCTGTGGGATGGATATGAGGTAAAACTGTATCTGAAAACATCCGATGATTCTCTGCAGGGCCAGGAGGCGGATGCATTTAAAGCAACGATTGGCGGGAAAGAATATGCGGTCGGCGAGGTAGCACAGGATTATACTTTATATGGCAAAGATGATTATGACTATTATGAAATTTCCGTTCCGATTTTGGATGATGTGAGCGGAACAAAAGAGGTTTCACTGACCTATCCGGGCAAATCCGGCAGCAAAACCGTTGGCGGTCTGAGTATCACACTGAAAAAGGAAGATTATTTTACAACAAAGGGTTCAAAAGAAGTCGAAGTTGAAAATACAAAAAATCCGATCTACACTTCCAGCATCACAGGAAATGCACAGGTGACTGCTTACTGGGTTTCTGCATTCTGCGGAAAAGAAGATCAGACGATCAAGAAATCTTATCTTGTTAATGCAGACGGAAAAGACAGCAAACAGTATGGTCTGAATACAAAAATTATGCAGATTTATCAGGATACAGATTCCGGAAGAGTGCAGGATGACCGTTATCCGGCAAAGAAAATGCCATTTGATGAAAACGGAGGCAGTGATGTTTACAACACGCAGTATACTTACGGAATCATGGCAGGTTTCCAGAACGGAGCGATCATTGAAGAGGCAATTCCGAACGGAACTTATAATATGGTTCTTGAGACAGAAAGCGGTTGTAAAACAGTGATCAAGAATGCAGTGATTTCCACCGACAAGCCGATCATTCTTGGCATGATGGATTCGGAAGCTTCACAGGGAAATGCTTCCAATGAATCCAATTTATATGGTAATGACAAAGAAATCCATACAGACAAACATGGAAATTATGTGGCAGCTTATGTATATGGCTTAAATCTGAATGATGAAGTTGCAAAATATGTAAAACCGTACTTTGCAGAGAGAAGTTATGATTTTACCGATGGAAATGTAAGTTATAATGATACGATTGTTGGAACTTACAGCAAAGAAAATGGTTATGAAGTAGCCAATGACGGTATTTTTTATGTGATCAATACAAAATCTGGCGAAAAGAGATTTCTCTGTTCCCTTGATCTGTCTGAGTACGAAGCAAAATATGGTACGGGATCTGTTGTCATCGCAAATGAAAACCTGGCAAAAGGTCTCAATATCAGCTTCCAGAGACCGGTTTTATATGCACGCCAGCTGGATGCTTTCTCTCAGACAAACTGTGTCTATATTGCAGATGATATTGCAAATGCCGGAGATACGGTAAGCGTGACTGTCAAAGCGGATGATAATGAGAATCGTAAGGAACTGAACTGCAAGGTGCAGGAGGATGCTTCCGGCGTGAAAAAGCAGAAGTATTTTGAGGTTACAAGAGCAGATATAGAAAGTCTTGGAAGTGAAAACGGATATTTTTCCATTACAGAAATTTCGGTCAATGGCAAAACTTATGAGGCTCCTGGAACAAAGAATCTAAATGGTCTGTTTCCGGTTTATGTGGACATGGAGTATCAGCCGGGAAATCAGACAGGCAGCACTTCCAACGGTGTATTTTATGTTGGAAACTACACGAAAGATCAGGATGTTGTTCTGGAGTTCCATCATAAAAATGAGATCCGGACGGTATTAGAGATCTCAATCCCGAAAGGAACCCAGAAGTATCTGCTAACAGCAGAAGATATGAAGTCTCTGACAGAAGGAGAAGAATACAGCTATTGTATCCGTCAGGCGGGGGATCGCCATGCGGTTCTGCTTCGAAGTAAGCAGAGAGTCGAAGAAGGTTTTGAAGCGGCAGGTATTTCTATGACGGGATATCCGGCGACACCATCAACGACTGTAACGCTGGAATATGGTGACAGCACTGAGAAATTGTTCTATTGTGTGATGACAGAGCAGAATTTCCAGAGTAAATATGATTATCAGACAGAACTGGTACCGGATAATCAGTGGATCGCCTATGCAGGTGCCTTTACGCCGTTCGCAGGAATGACAAAATCCGGTACGATGATGATTCTGACAAAAGTAGTCAATGCAGCCGGAACAAAAGCAAAATATGCATATTATGATGTGGAAGTTCGGGCAGGTGCAGGAAATGATCAGGATGATGATCATAAAGACGATAACGGAGATAAGGGAAACAGCAACGGCACAAATGGTGGAAACCAGGGCAACAACGGGAACCAGAATACAAACAATGGAAACCAGAACACGGACGGAACGCTTGCAGTCGGTACGGTAAAAGAAGTAAAGGGACAGAAATATAAAGTACTGTCCGCATCTACGGTGGCATTTGTCGGAGTGATCAACGGCAAAACGAAAAAAGTCAATATTCCAAAGACGGTTCAGATCAATAAGAAAACTTACAAAGTTGTACAGATTGCAAAAAATGCCCTCAAAGGAAGCGATGTACAGACTGTTGTGATCGGAGCGAACGTTACCGCAATCCAGGATCAGGCATTTGCCGGATGCAAGAAACTGAAAAAGGTAACCGTCGGAGCGAATGTGAAAAGCATCGGAAAAGCAGCGTTTAAGGACTGCAAAAACCTGAAAAACATTACCGTAAAAAGCACGAAACTGAAGACCGTCAAAGCAAAGGCACTCAAGGGCATTAACAAAAAAGCGACGATCAAGGTTCCGGCAAAGAAACTCAAAAATTACCAGAAACTGTTCCGCAAAAAAGGACAGAGCAGTTCGGTAAAAATTAAAAAATAATAACAGGATCGTAACGGTTTTGCACAGGGCGAAGCCGTTACGGAGGATTTTATATGGCACAGCAAAATTCAAAGAAAAAGACAAAAAATCAAATACAATGGAAGAGCAGTCCATATAAAAGAACGAAAGAAGAGGCAGCTGTTTTTACAGTGCTTCTTCTTTCTGCATTTTTGTATGGAGGATTTTATGAATTTTCCGGAGCGATGCTTGCGGCAGTGCTTGGTATACTGCTTATCGTTTGCCGCGTAAAATATTCGTTTCAGATCAAAGGGAAAAAACAGCTGGCAGTGTTGCTGTCTGTGTTTTTATGGTTCGGTATTACCTGTTTTTATGCAATCGATCGGGCAATGGCTTTTGTGGGCGTGATCAAAATGCTGCCACTGCCTCTTGGCTATCTGTTTTTCATGCAGTTTTCGGATGAAACCAGACAGAAAGCAACAGGCTATATCGCACACATCGGCTGCTTTATGGTACTGGCCGGGATTCTGGCACTGCCATTTTCGGCTCTGAAAGAGCAGCTCTGGCAGGCCGGGCGTCTTGGCGGATTTTTCCAGTATTCTAATACCTGTGCACTCTATCTGCTGGCAGGATTGGTTGTGATCTGCAATCGATGGATCGAAAACAAAAGCAGAGAACAGGAATCGGGCATCAAAAGAGACAAAATGCAGATTCTGGAAGGAATTGTACTTTTGGCAGGATTGCTTCTGACTGGGAGCCGCGGCGTGATGCTTCTGTTTTTCGGATATCTGATCTGGTTTATCCGGTATCTGTCGTCACAAAAAGCAAAGAAATACGGGATTTTTTGCATTGTCGCTGTGTTTGCACTACTTGCAGTTGTTATGGTTGTGACAAACGGGGCAGGTGAGCAGAATATCGGCAGGATTTTCACAGTGTTCCGCTATTCCAGTACCTGGAAAGGACGTATTCTTTATGATCTGGATGCATTAAAAATGATCGCAAAGTATCCGTTTGGAATGGGTTACCATGGCTATGCTTATGTTCAAGGACGGATGCAGACCGGAGTTTATAAGACGCTCTTTGTGCATAACGACTGGTTACAGGCTGCGTTGGATCTGGGTATTCTTCCGGCTGTTCTGTTTGCGGCTGTGATGCTGCGTCAGCTCTTAAAAGGCAGTCAGAGCAGTATGCAGAAACAGATTTTGCTTCTTATCATGCTGCATATGCTGGTTGATTTTGATCTGCAGTTTACTGCGATCGGGCTTTTGGGACTTCTGTGTCTGGATTACGGTAAAGCAGAGGGTAGTTTAAAGAAAAAGACAAAAATCGAAGACTGTATTTTTCTGACAGTTATAAGTGTGGGCTGTATTTATTTCTGCATACCGTTCCTGCTCGATTATGTCGGAGAACATCAGAAAGCACTGAGTTTTTATGGTGCTTATACGCCGGCACAGCTTGCGGTGATGGAAGGAAGTCGGAGTGCAGAGGAAGCAACTTCGGCGGCAGAGCAGATCCTCACGCACAATACACATCTGGCAGAAGTTTATCAATATCTGGCATATGGTGCTTTGGAAAAAGAAAATTATGAAGAAAGCTTTATCAATATGGAAAAAGCCCTTTCCTGTGATATTTATGCGAAAGAATTATATGACGAGTACGAAGAAATTTTACGTCAGGCAGAAAAAGTGCAGGGCAGTGATCAGAGTGAACGGCGTGCCTGGATCCGGAATAAAAAGCAGGAAGTGTTAAAGAAGAGCAGCAGTCTCGCATATGAATTAAATGACAGACCTCAGTTATAAATTCAAGTTGCCCTGGCTGTCAAAGAGGACTATAATATCTGATAAGAAAAGATACTATGGTCGGAAGAATTCCGGCTTCTGGTATCTGAGAAAGGATCAGGAGGCAGAATCATGCGTGCATATGAAAGATTATTGGAATATGTCAAAGTAAAAACACCGAGCAGCGAAGAAAATATGGAAACACCGAGCAGTTCCTGCCAGTTTGAACTGGCAGAGCGTCTGGTGGAAGAAATGAAGGAACTGGGCATCGAGGATGCAGCCGTTGACGGAAAATGCTATGTCTATGGAACAATTCCGGCAACGGAAGGTTATGAGAACAGTCCATCTCTTGGATTTATCGCACATATGGACACCGTTTCAGAATTTACGGAAAATCCGATCCATCCGGTTCTTCATGAAAATTACGACGGACAGAATCTTGTTTTTGATGAAGGCGGCAGAGTTTTAGATACCGTACTTTTTCCACATCTGAAAAATCTGAAGGGACGTACGCTGATCACGTCAGACGGAACGACGATCCTCGGAGCAGATGACAAAGCAGGTATTGCAGAAATTATGACGATGGCAGAATACGTTCTGCGAAGTGATGTGCCGCATGGGAAGATCTGTCTTGCATTTACGCCGGACGAAGAGATTGGCAGAGGAGCAGATCATTTTGATGTAGAGGGATTTGCAGCAGATTTTGCCTATACCGTGGACGGCGGTGCGGAAGGCGAGATCGAATACGAAAATTTCAATGCCTGCGAAGCTGTTTTTAAGATTCAGGGGGTCAACGTGCATCCGGGCAGTGCCAAAGGCATCATGGTCAATGCAGGAGCTGTCGGATGTGAGATCCAGATGATGCTGCCTCAGGAAGAGACACCGGAACAGACCGAAGGGTACGAAGGATTTTATCATCTGATCAAAATCAGCGGAAGCTGCGAAAGGGCAGAACTTATCTACATTGTGCGTGACCACGATGCGGACAAGTTTGCACAGAAACAGCAGAAACTGAAAGAAATCGCAGATGCCATGAATCAGAAATACGGTGAGGGAACGGTTGATCTTCAGATCAAAGAACAATATCGAAACATGGCAGAGAAGATCCGCCCTTGTTATCATCTGATCGAGAATGCGAAAAAAGCCTGTGAGAACATGGGTATTGTGCCGAAAATTCAGCCGATCCGCGGCGGTACGGATGGGGCAAGACTGAGTTTTATGGGACTGCCGTGCCCGAATCTCGGAACCGGCGGCTATGCATTCCATGGACCGTATGAGCATATAACAGTTGAGGGAATGGATAAGAGCGTGGAAATCCTGATGGAACTTGTAAAAATATATGGAATTATTAAAAAAGAATAAATTTTTCTTGCAGAGGCTCTTCAGGTATGCTAAAATAAAAACACGTTGTGTCGAAGAAAGTCACAGCGTACTCTGGAGAGTCTCATAGAACGGGCGCCGAAGGTGTACGGCAGCAGATCTGCTGCTTATCTCTCAGGCAAAAGGACAGAGAAAAGTCTAAATATGTTCTACTCTTTGGAGGGCTGATTGTATGATCAGCTCTTTTGTTGTTTTCGGACAGCCCAAAGAATCGATCCGTGTCAGTATCAGACAACATGGAAAATAGTCACGGGGCAGATTTTGTGAGGGTGTTCTGGCAGCAGCCAATAAATAATCAAGATTGGAGAGAGAGTAATGTTCGAAGCAGTAAACAATTTTTTGCAGCACGTTGATGATCTGGTATGGGGTGTCCCACTGATCGTAGCAATTCTTTTGACTGGTATTTATCTTACCATTCGTCTGAAAGGTATCCAAATCACAAAACTTCCAAAAGCACTCAAGTACATGTTTGAAAATGAAGAGAGCGGTCACGGAGAAGTTACAAGTTTCGGAGCGTTATGTACTGCACTTTCCGCAACCATCGGTACCGGAAATATCGTTGGTGTGGCAACCGCGATCGTAGCCGGAGGACCGGGAGCGTTATTCTGGATGGAAATTGCAGCCCTGTTTGGTATGGCAACGAAATATTCCGAAGGTCTTCTCGCTATCAAATACCGTACAACGGACAAACATGGTCATATCCTTGGCGGCCCGTTTTACTATATCGAAAATGGTATGGGTAAAAAATGGACCTGGCTGGCAAAGATTTTTGCATTTTTCGGAATGGGTGTAGGTCTGTTTGGTATCGGAACTTTTACACAGGTAAATGGTATCACAAGTGCCGTAGGTAACTTCTTTGATCCGAACGCACAGAATGTGATCCATCTGCTGGGAAGAGATTATACGCTTGCAGTTGTGATCTCAGGATTGATCCTGACTGTCTGTGTTGGTCTGGTTGTTATCGGAGGATTGAAACGTATTGCAAAAGTATCTGAGATCATTGTGCCGTTCATGGCAGTTATATACATTGCGATTTCTTTGCTGCTTCTGATCTTAAACGCTAATAAAATCCCGGCAGCGATCGTAGAGATTGTATCCAGTGCCTTTGGTATGCGTGCAGCAGCCGGCGGAGCACTTGGAGCGATCATTGTGGCAATGCAGAAAGGTATCGCAAGAGGTATCTTCTCAAACGAGGCAGGACTTGGTAGTGCCCCGATCGCAGCAGCAGCCGCTCAGACAAAAGAACCGGCACGTCAGGGACTGGTTACCATGACCGGTACCTTTATCGATACGATCGTTGTATGTACCATGACCGGACTTTCCATCGTGCTCACTGGTTCTTGGAACATCGGACTGGAAGGTGTGGCAGTTACCACAAATGCATTCCAGCATGGACTTCCGTTTGCACCACAGGTCAGTGCATTTCTGCTGATGATGTGTCTGGTGTTCTTCGCATTTACCACCATCCTCGGATGGGACTACTACAGTGAAAGATGTCTGGCATATCTTTCCGGCAGCAACAAAACAGCCCTGAAGATTTTCCGCTGGCTGTACATAGCAGCAGTCTTTATCGGACCGTACTTCACAGTATCTGCAGTATGGGTGATCGCCGATATCTTTAACGCACTGATGGCGATCCCGAACCTGATCGCACTGCTCTCACTGAGCGGAGTGGTTGTGGCAGAGACGCAGAGCTATCTGAAACGAATGAATCTGACAAGAGTGAAATAACAAAAACAGTATCTTAAAAATGCAGCAAATAAACCGCTGTGGTCATCAGAAAGAAGTTTCTGGTGGCTGCGGCGGTTTTGCTTTGAACTGCCAATTAGAAAGAGAAGCAGCCAAAGAAATTTCATAATTTTTTATATTGAAAAACAGATGTTTTCACCATAAAATAAGAATAAAAAAGAACGATGAAGTTACAGTAAATTTTAGATGAAAAAACAGCTATACAATAAAGGGAATGTTTATACGACAACTTCCAGTATCACTGAAGCAGCTGGATGCTCCCTGTATTCTCTATAACCTGAACGGCTGCTGTAACAGTTTAAAAGAATTTGTTTTTGAATGTATATCAGAAAAACACACCGGCAATATCTTTTTATCAAAGAGAAGGGTTTGAGATTCAGTATAGTGCTTTAGATGAAGTTACTGGGGAAAAAGACTATGTAATGGCATGGGAGCGGACATCCTCGTCTGTCGAATCTAAATAAAGTCTGTAAGTAATATTCAGAGTGAAGCATTTTGGGAGGAAATTATGAACATTACAGTATATCTTGGAGCAAATGAAGGCAATGATCCGGCTTTACATAAGGCAGTTACAGAACTTGGAGCCTGGATTGGGCAAAGCGGAAACACACTGGTTTACGGTGGTTCAAAAAGCGGATTGATGGGGGCATTAGCGGACAGTGTTCTGAATGCAGGCGGCAGAGCGATCGGCGTTGAACCGCAGTTTTTTGTTGAAAAAGAGCTGCAGCACGACGGACTGACACAGCTGATCGTGACGAAAGATATGTCAGAACGCAAAAACAAAATGATCGAACTTGGCGATGCATTTATTGCATTTCCCGGTGGAACAGGTACTCTTGAGGAAATCACAGAAGTGATGTCAAAAGTATCGCTGAAGCAGCTGGATGCTCCCTGTATTCTCTATAACCTGAACGGCTACTATAACAGTTTAAAAGAATTATTAAATCATATGATTGAGAAGGGACTGTCCGATCAAGAACGACAGAAAGGTATTTTCTTTGCGGATGATCTTATGCAGATTCAGGAGTTGCTTTTTTGAGGTAGAAATATGGTATATACTTGTAAATATAAATCATCGATTGGCGACATTCTTTTAGCAACGGATGAAATTGGGCTTATCGGCTTATGGTTTGAAGGACAGAAATATTTTGCAAATACGCTTCCGGATGAGCATATTCCACAGGAAACGGAAATTCTTACAGAGACAATAAAATGGCTGGATATGTATTTTTCCGGTGAAGAACCGAACTTTACTCCGCCGCTTCATCCTTCCGGCTCGTCATTCAGACAGGCAGTGTGGCAGATTTTATTACAGATTCCCTATGGACAGACGATCACGTATGGAGAAATCGCACGTAAACTAGCTGAAACGAAAAACACTTCCCGCATGTCTGCTCAGGCAGTTGGCGGTGCCGTAGGACATAATGAAATTTCCATTATCATTCCATGTCATCGTGTGGTTGGCACAAATGGCAGCCTGACAGGATATGCCGGAGGAATCGACAAAAAAATTTCACTGCTTGAGCTGGAGCATACAGATATGAGCCGTTTCTTTGTCCCGAAGAAGGGAACAGCACATTGCCAAAAGATCCTGGCCTGCCGGGGGTCACTTAAGCGGAACAATCCTTCATGCTACAAATATTTGCCGAAAAACTTTCGAACAAGAAAGGCAGAACAATCGAAATTGTGCGCCCAGATAAGGGCGAGTAGTCTAGCA
>UMBU01000098.1_pt1 | contig 15477 bp, 9 predicted proteins | sample 1964051 | NCBI WGS metagenome assembly UMBU01 (sample SAMEA4835949, study PRJEB28245) | human gut metagenome | biome: gut microbiome; material: fecal sample | place: Denmark | collected 2008
TTTTCACTATCTGTATTTTTTAAATGTGTACTAACTATTGTTTTATAACTATTTCCTTCAGAATTTAATTTAGAATAAACAGTTTCATCTTTTGAATATGCAAATACTGGTGTTGCATATAAACTCATTGTTACTAATAACATACCTGCAGATACTTTTTTACATAATTCATTTTTATCCATTTTTATAACTTCCTTTCTTTTTAATCACGACATTTTGATTAATTTTTTACTTCTCTCATTCCTATTGTTGTTTTGCAAACAAGTTTGTCAAATATCATTAAGAATGCTGGTAATACTGTAATAACTACTATGACACTTATAATAGCTCCTCTTGACATCAATGTACATAAGCTTCCTATCATTTCTATTTTTGAATATGCTCCAACTCCAAATGTTGCTCCAAAGAAACATAATCCACTAACTATAATTGAATTTATTGATGTTCCTAAAGCTTCTGATACAGCTTGTTTTTTGTCTTTACCATCTTTTCTATTTTGAATATATTTTGTTGTTATTAAAATTGCATAATCTATTGTTGCACCTAATTGAATTGTTCCAATTACTATTGATGCTATAAATGGTATTGTTGTATTTGTGTAATATGGAATACCCATATTTATAAATATTGCAAATTCTATTGCTATAACTAATAAAACTGGTAATGATATTGATTTTAATACAAACATCATTATTACAAATATAATTCCTATTGATACTGTGTTTACACTATTAAAATCATGATCACTTATTTCTACTAAATCTTTCATTAATGGTCCTTCACCAACTACTTTAGCATTTGAATCATATTGTTTTACTATTTCATTTATTTTTGCTATTTGATTATTTAATTCATCTGTTGCTATTTCATATTTTGAATTTATTAATATCATTTGATATTTGTCACTTTGGAAGATACTTAATAAATCTTCTGGTAACATTTCTTCTGGAATACCTAATTCAGATAGTTTTGAATAACTTAATGTAAAGTCTACTCCATCTAATTCTTCTATTTTATCTAACATTTCATTAATTTCATCATTTGGTGTATCTTTATTTATTAAAATCATTTCTTGTGATACTAATCCAAATTTATCTTTTAATGTGTTATTTGCTGAAATACTGTCTAGTGTTTCAGGTAATGAACTATCTAGTTTATAATATACTTTTGTATTGTTATATCCATATAATGCTATTGGTAACGCAATTAAGAATATTACAATTATTGCTTTATAATGTTTTATATTAAATTCACTTATTGTTGTGAATTTTGGTAATAATTCTTTATGTTTTGTTTTTTGAATTGCTTTATCAAACATAAGTATTAAGCTTGGTAATATTGTTACAACACTTATTACACCAAATAATACACCTTTTGCCATAACAATTCCTATGTCTTTTCCTAATGTTAAATTCATACTACATAATGCTAAGAATCCTGCAATTGTTGTTAATGAACTTCCTAATACTGATGTGAATGTTTTTGATATTGCAATACTCATTGCTTGATTTCTATCTGTTGTATTTTTTAATTCTGCTTGATAACTATGATATAAGAATATTGCAAAGTCCATTGTTACACCTAATTGTAATACTGCACTTATTGCCTTTGTTATATATGATATCTCTCCTAAAAAGATATTTGTTCCCATATTGTATAATATTGCAATTCCTATATTTGCTAACAATAATATTGGTGCAACATAAGAATCTAATGCTATTTCTAATACTATTAAACATAATACAACTGCTATTACTACATATATTGCGACTTCTGAATTTGATAAGTCTCTTGTATCTAGTAATGTTGCTGTCATACCACTTATTTTACAATGTTTATCTGTAATATCTCTTAAATGTTGTACTGTATTCATTGTTGCATCTGATGATATTGCTTCTTTAAATGTTACTAACATTACTGTTGTATTGTCTTTATATAACTCATCTTTTACTTCATCTGGTAACATTTCTACTGGAATACTTGTTCCAAGTACATCTGCTCCAGATATTACTTTTGCTACATTATCTACTTGTTTTATTTCATCTTCTAATTTTAATATGTCTTTTGTTTCCATATCTTCTAATAAGATTATTGAAAATGCCCCCATATTAAAATCTTCTGATAATATATTTTCTCCTTGTATTGTCTCTATGTCATCTGGTAAGTAAACTAATATGTCATAATTAATTCTTGTAGCTTTCATTCCAATTATTGATGGAATTAATAAAATTAACATGATTATTAGTATTATTCTTTTGTGTTTACATACAAATTCTCCAAATTTTTGCATTTGCTTTTGCTCCTTTCAAATTTATAATTTATTTTAAACATTATAAGAACAAAACGATGTAGTCTCCCTTTATTCTCGCCCGATTTGAGTTTTCGACTAAAATGAGAAAATCTCAAAGGGCTAGCGATTATATCTGATTTATATAATAGAAAATGTTACTTTTCTCTTATATAAATCAACGGATTTTCCATCTTTTTCCGTTTCAACATGATGTATTATAGCAAATTAATATGAACTAATTATGAACAAAGAAGCAGAGAAGTGAACTCACTTCTCTGCTTCCTATTTTACCAATGCTTCATAAAATTTTTTATACCTTATCCTTTTACCCTTGTTTTACAACACTGTTTCGATTAATAACTTCGATAAGTTTGGCATTTTTTTCAGCAGCATTTTCTCCAGAACTCATATAATGTTCTTTGATTTCTTCTTCTAAAACTTTTCTGCTCTTACCGAAATATTTCTCTAGTTCGTCCCAGGTGTATCCGCATGCGAATACTTTTCTGATAATAAGATAAATCTCAGCATTCATAAAATACAACCTCCATTTAGTCCTTTCTAATAATGTTGTTTCTTATACAGTTCCAAAGGCTTGGAATAATAATATTATATCATAGAAAAAAAATTTTTTCAATATATTTCCATTTTTATTTACATAAATATTGATTTTCATATAAAATTATGATATAATTGCATTATGCAACCCATATGAAACAGTTTACGGTCGAACAAGAATAACAAACACGTACACGTAATTGAAAGGACATTTCACCATGACTAATGCAATCACTTCTCCCGCCAACAAGCCCATGTGCCAGCGCATGTCTAACGAGACCATGTGCAAGACCTTGATTACCATGGTTTATGATGGGGTCCCCACTGAGGAACTCCTTCGTGCATCTGGGCGGAGCAAGAGCACGATTTATCGGCTCTTCCGTGAACACTATGCCACCCCAAACTGTGCAGCTCACAAAAAGTTGCTCAAGAAGCTTCGTGAAAACGATGCAAAGATGGCAGAGGCTCAGCGCCTGAACCTCGTTCCCGTTAAGCCTAGCTTTGTCATCGTTACCGAAACTGGTGCTTTGATGAAGCACATGGATAAGATCTTGGCCTCTGGAGCTGAGGTTTTCATCCCACAGTTCTGTGTGACTAAGGAGCTTGTCAAACTCAGTAGGCACAACAACCTTGCTGAGGAAGCCTTGGAGGAGATTATGTCAAATCCAAGCATCTTCCATAAGATCTGCCAGCTCAATGAGGAGGTTTTCACGGTTATCCCTGAAGGAATGAAAACGCGCGTCACCGGTATCATCTCACTCATGTGTGAGATGTGGACAAACAACTTGAAGGTCAAGTTGTTCACCACTTCACAAGACGTTTATGAGATGGCCCTTAAACAGGGACTTGGCTCTGACGTCGAAGTAGTTCTCCTCGAGAACTAAGCCCCCTTTCCCCGTATAGCACGTAAACTGTTTCAAACCCCTCGTTTGTAATTAAACGGGGGGTTCTTTTTTATTTCATAAAATTTTTTAATTCAATTAAAGATTGTGCTGCAAGTTTATAATCTTTAACAAAATTCAAAAAGTAATTTGAAACTTTTGCAGCAGGTCTATCCATATATAAGTCTTTTACCAAACATATTCCTAGTCCATTATCAAAAAATGCTTTTATTTTTCTGCTCTTTTGAAATAAATTTTCTTTTCTCATTTTCTTATATATTTTTTCTGCGTTTTGATTTCTTTCATTTAATTCTGTAATAAATTCTTCAAATGTGTATTCTCTATATTTATTCATTTTATATATCTGTGCAGAATATTCTAATCCATAAATTGTTTCAAGGTTAAATACTTCTAGCATTTTGGCAAATTCTTCACTTTTAAAATAATACATATGTCCTTGCATTTGATTAAATGCTTTCATTGTGTCTAAATATCCTAATTTTATATTATTTATTATTCTTTCATGATTAAATTCAAATGTTCCACCTAAATCTTCAGATGGTTTTATTACTTTAATATAAACATCTTTATTAATTGTTTTTTTGCTAAATCCAACTCCTGCAATGTCTGCTATTATTATATTTTTATATCCTTTTTCAATTAACATGTTTGCTGGTATATTATCATATAATCCACCATCAAAGTATTCTTCATTATTTATAATTTGTGGCTTGAATATAGGAAAACATGAGCTTGCTAATAAGTAATTTTCCATTTCTTCTTTTGGTATCTCATTTTTGAATACTTGTAATGGTTGTCTATTTTTTACAGAAAATGTTACTAATCCAAAATCTATATTTGAATTGTATATTTTATCCATATCTATATATTTTTTTATCATATTTCTTAATGGTGTATTATCAATTCCTTTTTGTTTGGTATAATCTGCTGCAAGGTTAAATATGTTTGATAGGCTAAATATATTCTTGTTTTCGTTCATTCCGTCAACATTCATTATATTTCCTAATTTAATATTTTCATACATGTCTTCTACCATTTTAAAATCATCTTGTAAAAATAATGCTCCATTTAATGATCCTATTGATGCTCCTACTATTCCTTTTATATTTATATTTAATTCTTTTAATGCTTTCCAAACTCCTACTTGATATGCTCCTTTTGTTCCACCACCAGCTAATACTAATCCATATTCTCTATTATCTACCATATTTTCCTCCGTTTTTGTTCTAAATTACTTTATCTTAAATCTTTCATATCACTTAACTAAGAATGTTGCATATAATGGAACTGATTTTATTCCATTTTCAAATCCGAAATTTTTACCAGAAATTCTTATTGCATATTTAGGTTTAAATCTTTTCATATATTCATTCAAGCTTTTTGATTGTGTATTATCACTTGCTTTTACTTCTATTGGAATTATTCCATCTTCATTATATATTATAAAATCAATTTCTGAACTACTTGCTACAGCCCAATAATATAAATCTACATTATTAAACATTAATTGATTTGCTACATAATTTTCAGTTATCTCTCCTTTATATAAAAACGTTTTATTTAGATATATATCATTTACATTCAGCTTTAACATTGTATTTAAAATTCCTACATCACCCATATATATCTTAAAAAATTCATTATTTTTATATGCCTCTGGTGGAATATTAATACTATTTAATTTACAACATTTATAAACTAGTTTACTTGCTAAAAGCCATTCTAATGAATCATTATAGTCTCTCCTTCTAGCATTTTTGTCTATTTTGGAATATTGAAATTTATTTGACTTATTTCCTATTTGTATAGGAATTGAATAATAAATTGCTTCGTTTTTTACTGCTTCTGTTTTATTAATTATAAATTTATTCATATCTTTTATATATGCTGAATTAATATCTTCTATTATATTTCTATTTATATCTAAAATGTTCATATTCTTAGAAACAAAGTCTTCTACCATTTCTGGCATTCCTCCAATACATAAATATTTTCGATATAATTCTAGTAGTTTTTCATGAGTTATTTCGTCCATTGGACTATTTTCCAAAAAGCACTTTTTTATATATTCAATTAAATATTCTCCATTATTTTGTGTCATTAAAAATTCTTCAAAATCCATTGGAAACATATTTATCATTTCTACTTTTCCAACAGGAAATGAACTATGAAATCTTTTTAATTTTACTCCTACTAAACTTCCAGCACAAATTATTTTGAATGGTCTTTCGTCTTCACAATACCATTTTAGAGAAGATATAAGTTCTTCACTTTCTTGAATTTCATCAAAAAATATTATAGTATCTTCTAAGTTTGGATTTATATTTAAGTTTGCACATAATCTAATATACTTTTCTTCTAAAGAAATGTTTTGCTTATATAATTCAACAATTTCTGGATGATTTAGTAAATTAATTTGTATTGCATTCTTATATTCTTTATTACAAAATTCATTAATTATATATGTTTTTCCAACCTGTCTAGCTCCTATAATCATTAATGGTTTCTTCATACCATTATTTTTCCAATTAATTAATTTTTCATAAATTTTTCTCTTCATATGTCCCTCCATAACTTAATTTTACAACTCCTTTTCTATTATGTCAATATTTTTTCACGTTTTTGAAGGCACTTTTCATACATTTTTTCACGTTTTTTGAGGCACTTTTTGTATATTTTTTCACATTTTTTGTCATTTCACATTATATTAACATTTGTTTTTACACAAAAATACCACATTAGATTAACTCTATGTGGTACTTATATTTTATCCAAATATTCCTCTTTTTCTTACTGGTGGTTGTTCATTCATAGTTGTAGCTAATTGTTCTAACAATGTTCTTTGTTCTTTGCTTAACCTTTTTGGTGTTTGAACTACAACAGTAAATACGAAACTTCCTCTAGCTGATGAGTTTATTGATTTGAAGCCTCTTTCTCTAATTGTAAATTGTGTTCCTGTTTGAGTTCCTTCAGGTATTTCAAACTCTTCAGTACTTCCGTCTACCATTGGAATTTTTAATTTAGCTCCAAGTGTAGCTTGAGTAATTGTTATTGGAATTTCACACATTACAGTGTTTCCATTTCTAGTAAATATATTACTTTTCTTTACTCTTACTGTTATGTATAAATCTCCTTTTGATCCACCTTTTTCTCCAGGTTCACCTTCACCTCTTAATACTACTGTTTGATTATCATCTATACCTGCTGGAATTTTTACTCTTATTTTAGCTTGTTTTCTGACTGTTCCTTTTCCTTTACAATTATCACAAGGTTCTTTTATTACTTCACCTGTTCCATGACAATTTGTACATGTTCTTGTTGTTTGCATTTGGCCAAGTATTGTATTTTGAACTTGTCTTACAGTTCCAGTTCCATTACATACAGAACATTTTGATACTGTTGTTCCTGGCTTCGCACCTGTTCCATTACACATTGAACATGTTTCTGGTCTTGTAACAAGTATTTCTTTTTCAACTCCTAAAAATGCTTCTTCAAATGTTATATCCATATTTAAATTTAAATCTGCACCTTTACGTGGTCCTTTAGATTGTGCTCTTGAAGAGCTTGTTCTTGCTCCTCCTCCAAAGAATGATGAAAATATGTCTCCTAAATCTCCAAAGTCTGAAAATCCGTCAAATCCATTTGAAGAACTATATGAATAATATCCTCCATTTCCAAATCCACCAAATCCGTTTGCACCACCAAAGCCTCCGAATCCACCTTGTGGTCCTTCTGCTCCAAATTGGTCATACATTTTTCTTTTTTGTGGGTCTGATAATGTTTCATATGCTTCATTTACTTCTTTAAATTTTTCTTCTGCTTCTTCTTTGTTATCAGGATTAGCATCTGGGTGATATTTTTTTGCAAGTTTTCTATATGCTTTTTTTAATTCATCATCTGTTGCTGTTTTTTCTACTCCTAATACTTCATAATAATCTCTTTTACTTGCCATATTTTTTACCTCCCTTCGCTTTCTTTAAAATTACTTCTTATATAAAATCCCATATTATTGGACTCCTTTTCATAAATTAGGCGAGTTACTCACTCGCCTATTTACTTTCTTCACTTTTGTTATTGATTATTTGTTGTCATCTTCAACTTTATAATCAGCATCATATACATTTCCATCATTTCCTGCATTATTTGTATTTGCTTCACTTGCACCTGTTGCATTTGCATCTGCTCCTGCATTTGGATTTCCGTTTTTATATAATTGTTCTGACATTTCATAGAATACTTTTGTAAGTTTTTCTGTAGCTTCTTTTATTGTTTCTGTATTGTTTGTTTCAAGAGCTTTTTTAGTATTTTCAATTTCTGTTTCGATTTTTGCTTTTTCTTCTCCACTTACTTTATCACCTAAATCTGTTAATGTTTTTTCACTGTTGTATATTAAGCTTTCGGCATTATTTTTAACTTCAATTTCTTCTTTTTTCTTCTTATCTTCTTCAGCATGTGCTTCTGCATCTTTAACAGCTTTATCTATATCTTCATCTGTTAAGTTTGTTGATGCTGTTATTGAAACATTTTGTTCATTTCCTGTTGCCATATCTTTTGCAGATACATGTACTATACCGTTTGCATCTATATCAAATGTTACTTCAATTTGTGGTACACCTCTTGGAGCTGCTGGAATTCCTGTTAATTGGAATCTTCCTAATGTTTTATTATATGCAGCCATTTCTCTTTCACCTTGTAATACATGAATTTCTACTGATGTTTGACCATCTGCTGCTGTTGAGAATACTTGTGATTTTTTTGTTGGGATTGTTGTGTTTCTGTCTATTAATTTTGTAAATACTCCACCATATGTTTCAATACCTAATGATAATGGTGTTACATCTAATAATACTAAGTCTTTTACATCTCCTGATAATACACCACCTTGAATTGATGCACCAATAGCAACACATTCATCTGGGTTTATTCCTTTATCAGGTTCTTTACCTGTTATTCTCTTAACAACTTCTTGAACTGCTGGAACTCTTGTAGATCCACCAACTAATAATACTTTATGAATATCATTTGCTGTTAGTCCTGCATCTTTTAATGCTTGGTTAACTGGTCCAGCTGTTGCTTCTACTAAATCATGAATTAATTCTTCAAATTTAGCTCTTGTTAATGTTACATCTAAGTGTTTTGGTCCTGTAGCATCTGCTGTTATGAATGGTAAGTTAATTTGTGTTTGTTGTACACCTGATAATTCAATTTTAGCTTTTTCAGCAGCTTCTTTTAATCTTTGCATTGCAGCTTTATCTGTTGATAAATCAATTCCTTGATCTTTCTTGAATTCTGCTACTAGGTAATCTATAATTTTTTGGTCGAAGTCATCTCCACCTAAATGTGTATTTCCGTTTGTTGATAATACTTCAAATACACCATCACCAATATCTAGTATTGATACATCAAATGTTCCTCCACCTAAGTCATATATCATTATTTTTTGATCTTGTTCTTTATCCATTCCATATGCAAGTGCTGCAGCTGTTGGTTCGTTTATAATTCTTAAAACTTCAAGTCCTGCAATTTTTCCTGCATCTTTTGTTGCTTGTCTTTGACTATCACTAAAATATGCTGGAACTGTTATAACAGCTTGTGTTATTTTTTGTCCTAAATAGTTTTCAGCATCTGCTTTTAATTTTTGTAATATCATTGCAGATATTTCTTGTGGAGAGAATTTTTCTCCATCTATATCAACTTTTTCGTTTGTTCCCATTTTTCTTTTTATTGATATAACTGTATTTTCTGGGTTTGTAACAGCTTGACGTTTTGCAATTTGTCCTACTAATCTTTCTCCACTTTTTGAGAATGCAACTACAGATGGTGTTGTTCTACTTCCTTCTGCATTTGGTATTACTACTGGTTCTCCTCCTTCCATTACAGCTACACATGAATTTGTTGTTCCTAAATCTATTCCTATGATTTTTCCCATAATAATTACTTCCTTCCTTTGGGCATAAGCCCCCAATTTATATTTTTAAAATTAATAACTTTTTTAGTTTGCTACAACTACCATTGAGTGTCTTATAACTTTTGAGCCTATTTTGTAGCCTTTTCTGTATTCTTGAACAATTTCTTGTACACCTTTTTCTGGGTCTTGAATACTGCTTACTGCTTCATGTTGACTTGGGTCAAATGTTTCACCAACACCTGCTATTTCTTCAACACCTTTTGATTTTAGTATATCTTTAAATTGTTTTAATACTAATTCTATTCCTTTTTTGTATTCAGAATCTTTTGTTTCTGCTTTTAATGCATTTTCTAAGTTGTCTACTACTGGTAAGAATGCTCCAACAACATCTCCTAATATTGAATTATATAATGTTTCTCTTTCTTTACTGCTTCTTTTTTTGTAGTTTTCAAATTCTGCAAGTACTCTTTTATATCTATCATTTAATTCGTCTAGTTCATGTTGTTTTGGATCTATTATACAATCTTTTTTTTCTTCTTTTTGTTCTTTTTTATTTTCTGTTTCATTTTGGATTGTATCTTTTTTTTCTACTTTTTCTTCGTCTTTCATATTTTAACCTTCTTTCTTTTATTCATTTGAGTTATTGTTATCATTTAATTTTTTACTAATATATTTCATAACAGATATTACTTTTGCATAGTCCATTCTTTTTGGTCCTATTATACCAATTGTTCCCAAATCTTTATTTCCTATTCTATGCTTAAATGTTACTATACTGAAATCTTTTAGTTCGTCTTTTTCGTTTTCTTCTCCTATATATACATTTATGTCTTTTGTTATTCCTGTGTTTAACATATCTGCCATAAGTTCTTTTTCGTCTAATATGTTTACAAAGTTTTTTGCAACTTCCAAACTATTAAATTCTGGTAATTCAAATAGTTGTTTTGCTCCTTCTAAATGTACTTTTTCTTCTTCTACTACTTTTTTCATTTGTTCAATAATTGGTTTTATTAAGTTTACACTATATTTCATTTCATCTACTAAATATTTTTCTAGTGGTCTATCTATTTTTGATATTGGCTCACCTTTTAATTTGTTATTAAACATATAACTTAGTGTTCCTACTTGCTTTTCTGAAATGTCTTCATCAAATTTTATTATTGTTTCTTTCACTAATCCATTATCTGTTAATATTACTGCCATCATCATTCTTGGGCTTAATAGTACAAATTTTATATTTTCTATTTTTTGTACATCTGTATTTGGTCCAATTGTTACTGTTGTGTAATGTGTTATTTCTGATATTGTGCTTGATGCTATTTGTGTTATTTCTTCTAATTCATTTACTTTTGTTTCTAGTTTTTTACTTATATAATCTATTTCATCAACTGTTATTTTATTATCTTCTAATAGTTCGTCAACATAATATCTATATCCTTTTGCTGATGGCACTCTTCCTGATGATGTATGGGTTTTTTCTATATATCCCATTTTTTCTAGTTCTGCCATTTCATTTCTTATTGTGGCACTACTATATTCTAACCCTTCTAAGTTCATTATTGCTCCTGAACTTACTGGTTCAGCTGTTTTTATGTATTCTTCTACAATTGCTTGTAATACTCTTTTTTTTCTTTCTTCTAGCAATTTCTTTCCTCCTCTTTTCTTTATAGGAAATTGCATTTCTTAGCACTCTTTTATGTTGTTTGCTAATTTCGTATATTATATTATAACATTTTTTAGCACTTGTCAAGTGTTTTTGCTAATTTTTTTTTATATTTATATAAATTTGAATATGTACCTATATCTTCGTTTGTTTGTACATTCTTATTTTATCACTAACACCTGTTTCTCAATTAATTAAATATGCCAAGGCATTTCAACATTTGGCTTATGAGATTAGGTATTTATTGGTATAAACTTAAAATATACTAAAAAAGCTGAGGCAGAAAACTTTTAAAGTTTTCCGCCTCAACTATTGATATAGAGCCATCTCGATTGACTCAAGAATGTTGGGATTATTTTTCAACTGCCTACTTATAAAAATACTTTTTTCCTCTTTCTAATTCACGACTTTAGCACTCAGTTCTGCTAATAAAGTGTAAGGCGGGATCCATTGTTGGGAGCGCCATCGGTAGGATAGTTGCTGTAACGATGGGCTGGTCTAGTGTATCTGGCAGAAGTACCGAAGTAACAATTGCCCCCACGTTCAACTCGATAACAGGTGTCGTTGGCCTCTAAGCTCCATTCATCGACATTTCCTGCTAAATCAAATATATTTTTTGTAGAATAAGGATCTTGACTTCCTGTTGGGGCTATTTCTGAATAAACATCATTTTTCACTTCACTTATTGTTCCATAATTTCCTTTTCCTGCTCCATTTGTTACATAATATTTTCCTCTTGATGGTGCTTGATCAGAACTTTTTTCTTCTTTCATCCATATCATTATTTGATCATATTGACTTCCCCATATCATACTACTAGTTGTTTTATTTTCTAATGCTAACTCTGAATATATTTTCTGCTGTGCATACATCTTATACCATGTTACTTTATTTATTCCATTTGTTGTATTTCTTTTACTTGATACTTGAATTCTATTTGATGCTATATAATTTTCTGTTGTGCTATTACTCATACTACTTGTTTCATATCTTCCTACCCAGAATCCTCCTTTTTCTTCTACTTTTTTCACCATTTCATTATATTGACTTTGCAATGCACTTTCAAAACTTGTTGTACTATTATAACTTGTATTTAATATTCCATTTATTTGTTTTAAGTTCGTTTCCGTATCTCTATCTGTTAATCCTGCTGGCTCTCTAAAAGTTGTTGATTTTGGAGTCCAATTTGAATTTGGTATTACTTTTACATATGTAGTATTATTCTCTGTTACTTCACTAAATTCATATAGTACTCCTATATAATCTCCTGCTGTATTTGTTTTTATTGCCATTGGATATTTTCCAACATTTATTTGTTCTTGAACTTTACTTCTTATTCCTGCATCATCTAAACCTGAATATGTACTACTTAAATCTAGTATTGCATTTTTTACTGGTACCCATACAAATTGATCATATGTTTCTTGCATTTTTGTTTTATTTGTCCAGTCTGGTGTATCTATCTTTCCATCTCCATTTGCATCTTTCATTATATATATTACTATTCCTCTGTCTATATTTTCATATTCTCCTTCAAATTGTGATAACACTGCTAACTCTGGTATTGTTATACGATTATTTATGTCTGTTAAATATCCTGGTTCTCCTTCTTTGTCTATTCTTGCATATGTTGCATCTATATAACTTGAATTAAATTTTGTTCCATTTCCACCAACTAATTTTGTTGCTCCAGTAAACATATTATAAGAATTCGTTACATTTTTTGTTGTCCAGCCATTACCAGTTGTTTCATTATATTCACTCACATATATACTTCTTAAACTACTACAATTACAAAACATATAACTCATATTGGTTACTTGACTTGTATTAAAATTACTTATATTCAATTCTATTAACTTTCTACACGCTTGAAACATTGCTTTCATATTTGTTACTTGACTCGTGTCAAACTTACTTACATCTAGATTTGTTAAACCATTACAATTGCTAAACATATGACCCATATCTGTTACTTGACTCGTGTCAAACTCACTTACATCTAGACTTGTTAATCTACTACAATTATAAAACATAGCTCCCATATTTGTTACTTGACTCGTGTCAAATTTACTTACATCTAAAGTTTCCAAAGCTTCACCTTCACTAAACATATAACTCATATCTGTTACTTGACTCGTGTCAAACTTTCTTACGTCCAAATTGGTTAAACTTTCACAGTTTCCGAACATCCATCTCATACTTTTTACTTGACTCGTATCAAATTTACTTACATCTAGACTTGTTAAGTTTTCACAATGATTAAACATTCCAGACATATCTGTTACATGGCTTGTATCAAATTCACTTACATCTAAACTTATTAAGTTTTTACAGTGATGAAACATACCATCCATATTTATTACTTGGTTTGTATTCAACTTGTTTACATCTAAAGTTTCCAAAGCTTCACCTTCACCAAACATATAACTCATATCTGTTACATGGCTTGTATCAAAATTACTTAGATCTAGACTTGTTAAACTTACACAATAGTTAAACATAGCTCTCATATTTGTTACTTGGCTTGTATCAAAATTATCAAATGCTATCTCTTTTACATTTGATAAATAATAAAACAAATATGATGAATTTTGATTTGCTTCTATATTTTTTTCACTTACAAATGTTAATTCATACATATCATTACTATCTTCATCTGTATAATATCCTATTATACTACTATCTTCTGCTTCTGATGCATCAAATTGTTCTATTATTCCAGCTGTTGGCACTTGACCTTTTACAAATTTTATACTTTCTATTTTATTTTTTACAACATTACTTCTTAAATAATTAGCAGTATCTTTCCCAGTTCCTGATGATGCCACCATCAATGTTGCATTTCCAACTGTTACAGTACATGTTGCCTTTATAGTTCCAGCAGGATTTTGAGCTGTAATTATAGCCTTACCTTTAGCCACTCCAGTAACAAGACCATTTCTATTTACTTTAGCAACATCTGTATTACTACTTTTCCAAGTAATTTTCTCTGTAACAGTATTAGGAGTTATAGTTGCAGTCAACTGTGTTGTCTCACCTATTTGAATAACTGCTGTTACAGGATTTACCGTTATTCCTGTAATTTTTGCTTGACATACTACTAAACATTCAGCACTCTTTCCATTTTTTGATGCTGCCATTATTGTAGAATTTCCAACAGCCTTTCCTGTTACCATTCCATCTTGAGTAACTGTTGCAACAGTTTTCTTCTTACTTGTCCACTTCATTTTTGTGTTTTTATTGGCATTATTAGGAATAGGTGTTGCATTTAATTGTATCGTATTTTTACCATTTAAATCAAGTATTACACTCTTATTATCTAGTTTCACACCTGTTACATCTATTTCCTCTGGTTCTCTAGAAGTATTATTAGTAGGATCTTCATTTACATTAGAATTATCTGTTCCCGTACTCTCACTATTTTCTGTACTTGCCGAATTCTTCCCATTTGAATTAGTACTACTAGTATTTTGCGTACTTGAATTTGTTCCACTATTATTTGAATTATTAGTACTACTATTATTACTTCCACTATTATCACTTGAACCACCATTAGTGCTACTTGTATTGGCTGGTGTTGTTTCACTTGAATCTTCTCCATTGTCTGCAAATATTGTTGTTCGATCATATATTTCAGACACTTTTATCACATAATTACCATACCCACTTTTAGTAGTCAATTCAGTATCTAAAGTATAATCATCTGGTACATTTTCAAAATATTTATCCAATATCTCTTTCAATTGGCTTCTTGTTATATCTGTACCTACATTTTCAACAAGTGTATCAGATATTTGAGATTTAGCACTTTCAATTATCTCTTGTCTTTCAGATTTGTTTTTAGACTCTCTTGCTTGATTTGTTATTCCACTATTTCCAGTTATAGCAGATATAGCTATTCCTGCCAATATAATCATTACAATAATTGTTACAATCAATGCTATTAATGTCAGTCCTTTTTCTTTTCTCATTAAAATTTCCTCATTCCCTCTTATCTTTAATCATTTTTATTATAAAATATATTATATAAATATACAATGATCTAATAATAAAAACCATAAATCATTAAACTCTCATTTAACAATTTACGGTTTTATTTAAGTATCCACATTTTTCAATTTATTTTTTTCTTTTATTTTACCTAATGTTGGTAATA
>UMBU01050020.1_pt1 | contig 15360 bp, 10 predicted proteins | sample 1964051 | NCBI WGS metagenome assembly UMBU01 (sample SAMEA4835949, study PRJEB28245) | human gut metagenome | biome: gut microbiome; material: fecal sample | place: Denmark | collected 2008
CCCCGGTGTCCTCCGTTTCGGCAGCCCCTGCGCGCCCGCGCCGGTTCGCCGCTGCCGGTTCCGGCCTTTTCTTTCCTCGGTTCGCCCATGCCGGACAATCCCGCGCTCCCCGCTCCGAAAAATCTTGATATACCACTTTTGTTCTTTTTGCAAGCACTTTTTTAAGCTATATGTTAAAACTTTAAGACGCCTTTCCCTTCCCGGCCTTTACCAAATATTAACCCGGCCCCGCTATTCTGAATGCAAATCAATTTGCAGGAGAAAACATTATGGCTCCCAAATCCGCCGCCAAAAACCAACGTACTTCAAAAACTGCACTCTCCGGCGTCCGGCCAGACGCCCTGGCCCGGCACACCGGCAAAAAGGCCGCCGTATCTCAGACCGCAGCCCGCCCCGCCGTCAAAAAAGCGCGCGACGCTGCCCCAAAAGCCGCAGCTCAAGCCTCTGCCTCTGCTGCCTCTCAAACAGCCGCAACGCCCGCTAAACCGCAAGCGCCGCTGACCGCCTCTTCTCCGGCTCAGTCCGCCGTTTCTTCCGGCACCTCAAAAGCCCACGAACACGCCCGTAAGCCGATTTTGTCGCCCGACAACCTCCTGCGCATCTGGCTCGACGGCTGGAAAAAGACCTTCACCCTGCGCGGCCGCTCGTCGCGTTTCGAGCTCTGGACGTTCCTGCTCGTCAACAGCGTGCTGACGGTCATCATTCAGCTCAAATGCAGCTATATCCTGTCGCCGCGTTTTCTGCGCGCCGCCAATGACATGGGGTACTCCCTCCCCAAAATTGAAAATTACATCCTCGCGGCGGAAACCCTGTTTTACCTCGTCATCCTGCTGCCGCTGTTCCCTGTCGGCTCGCTGCTCATCCGCCGTATGCACGACCTGAACCGCCTCGCCTGGCGCAATTATCTCGAACCGGTGTTTATGGGCGTCGTCGTCCTGAGCATGATAAACCTGACCGTCGCCTCGCTCGCCAATACCGACTTTGCCTATACGATTATGCTGCTGAGCATCTGCTTTGTTACAATCCTGTACGGCGTCGGTTTTTACGGGCTGAAGTTCCTGATTATGACGCTGTTTTACCGCGGCGATGCCGAAAAGAACAATTACGGCCCCGCCCGTTATAACGACGACGAGCACGAAGAGCGCGCCCTCAACCTGAGCTGCTGGTATTTTTTGTTTATGGGTACCGTCGGGCTGCTGTATCTGGCGCTTGCCCTGCTCTGAGTATAAAATTCCGACTGTCCGGCTGATGTTCCTGACAGCAAAAAGGGAGGCGCACAAAGCCTCCCTTTTAATTTGCCGTTTCGCCGCGCCGCCCGTTACCGTACGGCATCAAAGCCACCGGCTCATTTGCCTCCGCAACACCGAAACAGGAATGTTCTGCCCGCTTCCGCTCATTGCTGCATTAGGGCCAGTCCTGCCCTTCCCACATTGCAATCATCCGGTTTGCCGGATTAAGCAGATTCGGCGCGTAGGTTTCCGTCAGCCGCGTTACGCCGTCATACAGTTCCGGATACCGCCCCCGGCTCAAACCGCTCCGCAACCGCAGCAGCCACGTCAGATGACACTCCGGACTTTGGGCATACGTTTCCAGAATACCAAGCCAGTCTTGGAATTCCCGTTCCCAGCGCCCGGTATGTCCCGCATTCTGCAGCTGTTTCAGCAGATACTGAAACACGGCGCTCAGCACATTAAGCTCGGGCTTTGCCGCCGACCGCGTTTTCACAATCTGGTACAAATCGTCCCTGCCGGAAAAGAGCGCCTTCATCAGCGGCGCCAGATTGCCTCCGGCACGCCAGATTTCCACAAAGCCATATTCAAAATACGGCGATTGCGGCTCCAAACGCGCCACAAAAGCAGCCGCCTGTCCGGGAATTTTCCGCGTCAGGACGTCGGTCATCGTTTCATAAACATTCTTCGGCAGTTCGTGTTCCAGCACCGCCGCCCCCAAATTCTCGGCAATCTGCGGATATTCGCGGGCCATCAGCATAACCCAGAGCGCATTTTTCCGCAGCGCTTCAATAATCGGCTCAAACGATGCCGTCCGCCGAAAATCGCTGCCCGGCCCGTTAAGATAGGCGACCGGCTGCGTATGTTTCAGCAGATATTCGAACTCCCAGCGGTTTTGCACGCCGAGCGCACCCCACAGCCCGCGTTTGTAAAGCTCCTGACGTGTATCGGCGCTCCAGACTCGGTCTTTCAAAAACTGCCATTGTTTATACCCCGGTTCGACACTGTCGATAACCCGAAGTTCGGCTTCCTTCCCCGGAAGATACAGAGCCGCATTAGGGACAGATTTCAGACAATACCGTTCAATAACAACCCGCGGCGTAAATTTCCGCAATACAGCAGCTTTCCACGAAAGCAGATAACAGCTAAACTTGTTCATAACTCTAAGATTTAATAATGTGAATAATAATTGCTAATTGCCGCCACCATAACACCGCCCGCCGGGAATGTCAAATATTTTGTCTATTGCCTGCTCTCGTTCTACTCCAAATTCTCCCACTCCATTTTCAAACAGCACGCATGGACAATACATATTAAAATGACTATACTCTCGCCGATACCGTCATTTTTCACCAGGCTGGCCGGCGGTGCTGCAAGAATCGTCACCAGATTTTTATACCGCCGCAGCAGAATCTCCGCCGCCTCTTTGTATTTTTCCTGATATTTTCCCGGCGGCAGGGCATAGCTGCAAAGCAATTTCGTCATTTCCCAGTCCGACATCGTTTTGCCCATATCGGCGACAAACCGGGCGCGCAAACGCTCTCGGTGGTCTAATATCCTTGCCATAACCGGAGATATTTTTTCTTCCGGTCGTCTTTTTTTCGCACCACTCTGGCCGGCTTTCACTTTCACACCGTCCGTCCCCGTCCCGACACGCCGCCTTCTTGCACCGATAGTACTCGTTTTTACTTCTATGTCGCCGGATTCCGGCATAACACGGCCTATCGCCGAAAGGCACCTGTTCGCCCCGACGTTGCTCTTTGGCTTTTGCATATAACTCTCACATAAAAAAAGACCGCCTCTTAATTGAGGTGGTCGGAGAGTTTCAATGCCATTCATTACTATTTGGCCTGCCAACCTTTAAGCCGAAGCCCTGGACATACGTTGGCAGCTCCCCGACTTACATCGGGGATATATTCACTTTGACCATTAAATATAATGGTCAATAGCATAACGACATCATATCCAAATGCCGAGTAATGAAAGGAGATTGAAAGCTCCCGTACCATCTCTGGCACTAAGTTGTTTCAGATACACCAAAACAACCTATGTATATAATACATAAGCCGGATAAAAATGCAACTAAAATCTTCGCGACTGGAAAATTATTTTACACAAGGCGGCCGGGAGAGTTTCAATATCGCTCATTACAAAACGACCCCTTAGGCCTTCAAAGTCGGAGACTTTTTTTGTATAGCCTAAAGCTCCCCGACCGTGTTTCCACAGTCGGAGATACTTTTTCATCATATTTTGGATACGACAAATCACGGTGAAATATCTAAGACACCGTGTAATGAAGTAAGAAGTTGAAAGCTCCCGCGCCATCTCTGGCGCTCGGCTGAAACCGCATATGCACGAACCAACCTGCTTATAATATAAAAGAGTTTTTTGTTAAAGACAAGCAAAAAATTTAATCATATTGATTTTTTTAGCGCCGGGGAGTAAGAAAATCATTCTTGCGGATGACCGCCGCGACCTTTAGGCTCTCGCCCTGAACATTCGCCGCAACCTCCCCGACATAATATTAAATAAGGCGCCGGAGAGTGCAAAGGTCTTCTCTGTGAGTTGACCGCCGCAGCCTTTAGGCTCTCGCCCTGAACATTCGCCGCAACCTCCCCGGCTGCATTCACCCCACACCATAAAAGATATTTTCCCCCAAAGCAAGCAAAAATTTTCCCCTCCACTCGCCCCCGCCATCTCATACCGGCAGCCCTCCACTCTCCCCCTCCGCCGCCTCTGTCCCCCGCCGCAAAAAAATGCTTGATTTTCTTCCGCCCCTGCGCTACACCTGTCATAAATGCGCCGCGCCCGCTGGCAGGACGCGCCTTTCCAAATACACTTAAAGGAGTTTTACCACAATGAAAGCAAGAACCCGCTTTGCCCCGAGCCCGACCGGCTATATGCACATCGGCAACCTGAGAACCGCGTTATATGAATACCTTATCGCCAAATCTTCCGGCGGCAGTTTTATTTTGCGCATTGAAGACACCGACCAGAAACGCTATGTCGAGGGCGCAACCGAAATCATATACAACACGCTCAAGACCGTCGGCATGAACTGGGACGAAGGCCCGGACATCGGCGGCGAATACGGTCCGTATATCCAGTCCGAACGCCTGCCGCTGTATCAGGAATACGCACACAAGCTGGTGGAACTCGGCGGCGCGCACTATTGCTTCTGCGCCAAGACCGAACACGATGACGACGAAGAAGAAACCGTCCTCGGCGCCAAGTTCAAAGACCCCTGCAAGCGCATTCCGCTGGAAGAGGCCAAAGCCCGTGTTGCCGCCGGCGAACCCTATGTCGTCCGCCAGAACATCAACCGCAAAGGCAAGGCAATGTTCCACGACGTCGTTTACGGCGATATTGAAATCGACTATGACGAACTGGACGAAGGCGTATTGCTGAAGTCCGACGGCTTCCCGACTTATAACTTCGCCAACGTCATTGATGACCATCTGATGGCGATTACCCACGTCGTCCGCGGCAACGAATATATTTCATCCACCCCGAAATATAACCTGATTTACGAAGCTTTTGGCTGGACGCCGCCGATTTACGTTCACGTCGCGCAGGTGATGAAAGACGCGCAGCACAAGCTCTCCAAGCGCAACGGCGATGCGTCGTTTCAGGATTTGGTCGCCAAAGGCTACCTGCCCGCTGCGATTCTGAATTATATTGCGCTTTTAGGCTGGAACCCCGGCACCGAACAGGAAATCTTTTCGCTCGCCGAGCTGGAACAGGTATTTGACGCCGAACGGCTGAACAAATCCCCGGCGATTTTTGACATCGCTAAACTGCGCTGGATGAACGGCTGCTATATCCGTGCCCTGCCGTTTGCGGAATTCCACGCCCTCGCCTGCAAAGAATATGACAAATTCATCACCCGCAGCATCAACCGCGAAGAGCTGTCCAAAGTCCTTCAGCCGCGTGTCGAAACCCTGAATGACATCGCCGAAACCGCCGGGTTCATTGAAACCCTGCCCGCTTACAGTGAAGAACTGTTTAACAACAAGAAGATGAAGACCGACCCTGAAATCGCCAAAAAATCGCTGCAGCTCGCGCTCCCGGCACTGGAAAGCCTGAGTGCGGACGGCTGGAATAACGAGAGCCTGTTTGAATGCCTGAAAGCGGTCGCCGCCGCCAACGGGCTGAAAAACGGACAGGTTCTGTATCCGGTACGCATCGCCCTGACCGGGCTGGAAACAACCCCCGGCGGCGCCAGCGAAATTGCCGCGGTTCTGGGCAGGGAAGAAACCCTGCGCCGCATAAAACTGGCACTCTAGGCACGCTACCTCAAAGCCCGACAACAGCCCCACCTCAAAGCCCGACAACAGTCCCGCCGGCCGCCCGGCACTGTTCCCTGTCGGTTCTGCTGCTGTGCGGGCTTTTTGTTTTCCCGTCTCAGTCTCCCGCCCCTGTTCTGCATCGGGCAAACCATGCTCTGCCATTCTCTCCTCCCGTCCCGGTTCCTCGTCCCGTATTCCGCCGCACCTCATTCCCTGTTCCCCGCTCCGTATCCAGACTGCACCTCATTCCCCGTTCCCCGTTTCGTATCCCGCAGCCCATTCATACCGCTCATCGTCGCATTCAAACTGCATATCCGGTACCCCATCTTCCGCTTTTTCGTACATACTGCTGAAAAAAATGGTTCGTTTTTTTTCACCAAAAAACAGGGGATATTTTCACCGCCGGAATAGTCATTTAGGCAAAACGAAAGTATATAAATTAAAACGAACGTTTAAATTCAGCACCAAAGGATATGCAATGAAACTGCCTGACATATGGAAAGAATTTCGCAAAAAAATAAAAAAGCGCCGCCAGTCAAAAATCAAAGCCGACCTGACCTGCAACACCGTAAGTATTCCCCATAACGGCATATTCTGTCTGGAAATCAAAGGCAAAAACAACATCGTAACCCTTCCGGAAAACAGCAATCTCAATAATGTCATCAAAATCAAGATTTACGGCGATAACAACAAAATCAGCCTGAATACGGAAAATTACATTAACCTCAAAATAAACATCGGCGACTCTTTGTCCCCAAGCTGCAATTGCACCGTATCTGTCGGAGAAAACACCCAGATAAACGGAGCAGAAATCGTCCTTTACGAACATAACTCGTCTGTAACCATCGGAAAAGACTGTTTATTGTCTTGGGATATCGTCCTCTGGTGCACGGATACGCACACTGTAACCGATCTCTCCGGAACTCCGCTAAACCGCGGCCGCTCCGTAACCGTCGGCGACCATGTTTGGATAGGACGCAATGTTTATATTGCCAAAAACACGCAGATTCCGTCGCATTCAATTGTCGGCTGGTGCAGCAATGTAACATCCCGTTTCAACGAAGAAAACGTCATTATCGCCGGAAACCCGGCAAAAATAGTCAAACGCCAGATAGATTGGAAACATGAACGGTTTAACGAAATTTCTCCCTGCTGATAGTGCCTCTCTCCTCCCGTTTCAGTCCCCCGCCCCTGTTCTGCATCGGGCAAACCATGCTCTGCCATTCTCTCCTCCCGTCCCGGTTTTTCGTCCCGTATTCCGCCGCACCTCATTCCCTGTTCCCAGCTCCGTATCCACAGCCCATCTCTCCCGGCAACAATCCGTAATATTTTGTGACCGCCCGCTCTGCCCGCCGCCGAAATTTCCGCTTTACATCTGCCCTGCTTTCTGTTACCCTTCCTGACAGTTGCAATTTTTTATGGAGAAAAAAGATGATACACCCTTCCGCTGTGGTTGAAACCGGCGCCCAAATCGACCCGTCTGCCGAAATCGGCCCCTTCTGCTATATTTCAGGCCAAGCCAAAATCGCTGCCGGAAACAAGCTCATCGCCCGCGTAACCGTCTTGGGCGACACCACCCTCGGCGAAGGCAATGTCATTTTCCCCGGCGCCTGCCTCGGCGGCGGCCCGCAGGATCACGGCAACGAATTCCAGCCCGGCGCGCGGCTGATAATCGGTTCGCACAACGTCATCCGCGAAAACGTAACCATGCACGCCGGCACCCCAAAAGGCCAGACCCCGATTGCAGGTGAAGAACCGGAAAAACTGACCACCCGCGTCGGCAGCAACGGCATGTTTATGGTTAACTCGCACATCGCGCACGACTGCGTCGTCGGCGACAATGTCATCATGACCAACAATGCGGTCATCGGCGGGCACGTCCGTCTGGGCGACGGCGTCATCCTCGGCGGCAACTCGGCGGTTCACCAGTTCTGCCGTATCGGGCGCAAGGCGATGATAGGCGGCATGACCGGCATCGGGCGCGACGTCATCCCGTTCGCGATGGTAACCGGCGACCGCGGCAAACTGCGCGGCCTGAACGTCATCGGCCTCAAACGCAGCGGCTGCGACGAACATACCATCAAATCCGTTACCCGCGCTTATATGTATATTTTCAAATCCAATGACGGCACGTTTGAAGAGCGCGTTCAAAAAGCCAAAGAAAAATTTGCCGGCAACCCGATGGTGAAAGAGCAGATTGCCTTTATTGAAGAAGCTATGCACAGCCGCCGTCAGGTTTTGGTTGCGGAATAATTTTTTCCCGCGCTATAATATCCCTCGTAAGCTCTACCGGAGCTTGCGGGGATTTTTTTTAAAGGAGACAACCATGCGCCGCCGTCCGGTTTATATCGCCGTTCTCGCCATCGCCGCAATTGCGCTCATGCTCGCCGTCCTTACGCTGTACGCAGGCAGCTGTAAGGCGCCTGCCGCCCGCAGCGCAGCCTCAGCCCCCGCAGACGTTGAACAAACCCTGTCCCCCCTCGCCGCCGGAAAGAACTGCGCGGTGTTTGCCGCCTATTCTGCCGACGGCACCGTTTCCGATTATGTCATTGACTATCTGCGCGCCTTAAAGGAAATCGCACCCAATATCGTCTATGTAACCGACAATCCGATACCCGAAAGCGAAATCGCCAAACTCCGTCCGTATGTCAATCACCTGATAGCCCGCCGCCACGGCGAATATGACTGGGGCTCGTACAAACGCGGTTTTGCGTGGCTGAAACGGCAAAACGCCCTCCCCTCCCGGCCAGCCGCAGCCTCCGGTATTCCCCCTCGCGCTGCCATAGTACCTGCCCCCGCATCCGATACAGCCGCCGCAGCCTCCCTTTCCTCCTCTGCCCCGGTGCCTCATACCGCGTCTGCCCCCCAACCACCCTCCTCCGTCCAAGCTGGCTCAACCGCCCCCAAAGCCACTGCCCCCCTCTTAATCCTCGCCAACGATTCCTCCCTGCTCGTTGCCCCCTCGCTGCGCCCCGTCCTGCAAGTGTCCCAAACTGCCGGCGCCGATATTTTCGGCATCACTGCCAATGCTGACGGAATTTACCATCTGCAAAGCTACTTCCTCATTATTGCGCCGCAAGTATACAACACTTCGGAATTCGCCGCCTATCTTAACGCCGTACGCCCCGAAAAAGACGGACTGACCGTCGCCGCGCGTTATGAAGTTCCCTTCACCGCTTATTTTGCCGGCCTCGGCTTTACATCTGCCGCCTACATTCCCTACGAAAAACTCTCCTGGCTTCCGCTGAACGACAAAAACTGCTATCCGTTGACCCTGCTTGGCAAATATCACGCCCCGTTCCTAAAAATGCGCACCTTTACCTCCCGCCTGAACGTACAGGAACCGCGCCGCCTTGTCTTCGCCTGGCTGAAAAAACATGTTCCGGGCGCTTATGCCCGCTTGCTGCAACATTTGCAAAAAATCAATTCCCCTTATCTGAAGGAGGACCGCTGATGAAAACAACACCGAATATCTCAAAAATCCGCCTGCACAGCCTGGCTGCAATCCTCTCGCGCCCGCGCCTGAAACGCTCCGGCGAACGCCGCAGCCTGCTGACCCTGCTGTTGCTCATTGCTTTAACTGCCGCTGCGTTTTTTTATCTTGCCGAACGCCCGCGCCGCTACGCCGTTTTTGCCGGATACAGCGCCGACGGCAGCGTTGCGCCGTATGTTTTGCGTTATCTCAGCGGCTTAAAAGCCGTAACTGACGGCATAGTTTACATAACGGATTCCCCTCTTTCGCCTGAAGCGCAGAAACAAGTCGCCCCGTATGTCATTCACGGCGAATACCAACGTCACGGCGAATACGACTGGGGGTCATACAAGCGCGGCTATAACTGGCTGAAAGCCAAAAACCTGCTCCGACACACCGACGAACTTATTTTTGCCAACGATTCCGCCTACGCCCCGCTGCAAACTTTCCGTCCCATGTTTAACCAAATGCGCTCCCGTTCAGAATTGGACTTCTGGGGAAACACGCAAAACCAGAGATTTAACCCGCATTTGCAAAGTTATTTCTTGGTATTTCGCCGCCCCGTCATCATGTCCAAAAGCTTCGCCGCCTTCCTCAACGGAGTCAAAGCGCAGCCCGACCACTCGCTGTATATTACGGAATACGAAATAAAGCTGACGCCGTTTCTGCAAAACCTCGGTTATAAATGGGACAGCTACATTCCGGACTTCCCGAGCGCATCCCCTGCCCGCAAAGCAACGTCCGCCGCTCCGTTGCGCCCCGATTCCGCTGCAGCACTGTCCCCAGATTCCGCCGCCGCACTGTCCCCCGGTTCCGCTGCCCCAAAACCTGCATCGGCAGCCCGGGCTTCCGCTCCGGCATCACCCGACCCCAATTCTTATCCACTGACCCTTATCCGCGATTACCATAACCAGTTCCTTAAGCGCCGCACCTTTACCGACAAACTGCCGATAGAGGAAAACCGTGCCGAACTGCTGGCATATTTATGTACCCACGCCCCGGAAACCTGTCAAAACATTGCTGCCGACTTTCCTAACACTGTTTTTCCGGCGGCTGCTTCTCCCGCGTTCCCCATTTCCGGTTCTTCCGCCCCCGCATCCGATACAGCCCCCGCCTCCGGTATTCCCCCTCGCGCCGCCATAGTACCCGCCCCTGCATCCGATACAGCCCCCGCCACAGTTTCCCGCTCTCCCGCCGCCCATACCGGCAGTGCGCCGAACAGATAATGCACTCTGCGGTTCCCTTTTTGCCGTATCTTATACAGCGGCAAAACCGAAAACAGTTTTACCCGCACCTTGTTCCTCCCGCGTATCACTTTCAGCAGCGGCACCCCGAAAAGCCGAAACTCGTCGGCACGCCCGCCGTCCGCCGCCTCGTCAAACTGCAGCTGCCATTTCAGCCGCCGGCAATCGACAAAAGTTACCCGCTCTTCCGGCATAATCAGGCGCAAAAACCAGCTTGGATTGGAAACGCGTGTTCCGATAAAGCGCAAACTCCCGCGGCAAAGTCCGACATTAGCGAGAATTTTGAGAATTCCCCGGCGCCGGGCTTCGGCATCCTGCGCCATAAATGCCTCATAGTCAAACCCCCGTTCCTCCTCGCCGCACAGGGTATAAACGCGAAATTCGGGCAATGCCGCCGCCAGTTCTTCAACTAGGCGGAAATCATCGGCAAACGCAAATACCGTCCGCACGCCGGCTAAACCCTCCCCGCTACACATTTCCCGGATTTTCCGTGCATACGGCGCCGCGCCGAGCAGCCCCTGCCGCCGCCATGCTGCCTCCTTGCGGATATCTCCCGCCCGCATCTGCACCGCAATATACTTTTCCGGCAATTCTCCACTCCCGGCCAGACCACTTCCCGTTCCGGCACCATTTTCCGCCTCAAAAGCGCCGCTGCCGTGGAAAAGAACCATCCGCAGCCGCGTTGCTGCCAGATGCCTGACCGCCGTTTCCGTTGCCGCATTCAGCCGGTAAAAAGCCCGCGCCAGTCCCGCCGCCGCCGCAAACGAACCGCCCGCAATGCCGAGCTCTGGAAAATCAAACACCTTCTCCGTAAACGCCCGGTTTTCAAAAAAGCGCTTAAATATGTCCTGTGTCAGAAAATCAATCTTTTCCTTTTTCTTCCCCGCCATAACCTTTTTCTTGTCATATCCTTGGATATCCGAAACAAAGCGCCTGTTGTTCCGCACCAAAAACTCGCTGCATTTCTCCCCGGTAAAAGGCTCAAAAAAATCGTTCCACCCTTCGTCGCCAAGGTTGGAACGCTGCGAACAAAGCTCAAACCGCACTTTGTTGTCAAGCGCCCAGACCATGGCAAAAAACATATTGTTGATTTCCGAAAACAACCCCGCGCTGTCCCCCAGACGGTAAACCAGTTTTTTCTTGAAAGAGGCATTGAGCTTCCGCCACTTTTCCGCTGCGAAGCTGCCGGTTCCTCTCTCCGCCATGCTGCCGCCGCCAGCTCCGCCCACACTAACGCCTGCCGTACCAGTGCCTGCCAAATTGTCGCCGCCATCTCTCCCGGCATAACTGCCGCCCGCCACTTTTCCCATGCTGCCGCGGCATTCCCCGCCCATGCAGACAGCGGCATCGGCCCAAACCGTATCCGGCACTTTCAGTTTCTCCCGTTCGCCCCATTCCCGGCGCAGCAAAGCAGCATCAGCCCGTTGTTTTTCCGCATATTTCCCCCCGGAAGACAGCCCGCCCTCATAAAAACGGCAGACCGGATAGCTGAAATGGTACGGCACCACGCCGTTCCCGGCAATCGCCCGCAGATTAAAATCATAATCGGCGACAATCCTGTACCTCTCGTCATACATTCCCAGTTCCGCAAACAGCCGCCGGTCGTAAAAAATGCTCTGATGGCAGATGTTCTGCGTCGTTACCGGAGCATCATACTCGCGAAAGCGGCAATGTCCGTCCTCGCCGACCAGACAGGCATCCCCAAACAGAAAACGGCAATCCGGATGAGCACGCAGCACTGCGGCCGCCCGTTCCAAAACCCGAGGATTAAAAAATTCGTCCCCCGCATTCATAAAAATCACAAAGTCGCCGCGGCAAAGCCTGAGCCCTTTGTTCATCGCGTCATAAACCCCGCGGTCGGGTTCCGATACATAGCGCGCAATCCTTTTTTCCCGGCGCAGAAACGCCGCCGTACCGTCGCTGGAACCGCCGTCAACCACGATGCTTTCGTATCCGCCGCAATCACCGGCCAAACTGTTTCCGAACGCAAATTTTCCATTCCCGATGCAATCGCCTGCAAATTTGCCGCCGTCATCTCCCCCGCCGCAATCGCCTGCCAAATCGGCTCCGGTTGAACCGTATGTTTGTGCCCACAGGCTGCGCAATGTGCGTTTCAGTTCATCTTTTACGTTATAACAAATCGTTACAACCGAAAATTTAACATTCTTTTCCATATTTTGCTCCATTCGCCGTTTTTCTCCGCTTCATCGCCGTCGTCCCACGCGCCGGCCTGTTCCGCATCCCAGATGTCCCAGCAGCACTGCTTGTCCGGCGGTACCGAACGCCCGTAGCGCTCCGCCAGAAACGCCGCCCAGCCTGCCGTTCCGCTGCCGTATCCCGCAGACTGCCCCTTGCGCCGCGCCAGAATTTCCCGCTGTCCGCGCCGGATAAGCGCTTTCAGTTCCGTTTCCACCGCCCGCACCTCGTCCATCACTTGGCCGCGGCGCCGTTCCGCCTCGCGTATCTCCGCCTTAATCCGTTCGTCGGCTGCATGCATTTCCCGACGCCGCCGGTGCGACGTATTTTCGGGAAAATTCCGATACAGCAGCAAAACTTCCTGCAGGTTGTAAAATCCCGTCCTGCCGCGCAGGCGCATAAACAGCGCATAATCTTCCGCCGGCGTATACGCCTCCTCATATCGTACCCCGAGGCGCTCCAATTCCTGCCTTCGCAGCATACACGCCGGATGAATGACGGCGCACCCTTCCGCCAGCGCCGCGCCGATTTCCGCATTATGCTCCGGCCGCCGCCGGATGCGCCCCCGTTTCCGGCACAAAAGCTGATACCACCCCGAAACGACGCCGCATTCCCGGTGCGCGTCCAGATAGGCTGCTTCTTTTTCCAGCCGCTGCGGCAGCGAAACATCGTCATGGTCAGTCACCGCCAGATAATCGCCCGTCGCCATTTCCATCAACCGGTTCCGGCTTCCGGCAATGCCCAGATTTCTCTCGTTGCGAAAATATTTTATCCGCGCGTCATCATACGATGCTATAACCGCCTCCGCCGCCCGGTCTTCGGGACAGTCGTCCAAAATCAAGAATTCAAAATTCTCCGCCGTTTGGTTCAATATGCTCTCGACCGCCTCCCTCAAAAACGGTTCCGGCGTCTTATAAACCGGCATCAAAACGGAAATTTTCGGCATCTGCGGCTCTCCTCCTAAAAAATGAACAAAACACATTTCCAACCGTCCCGGCACAAAACAGCATTTCTCCCCCGAAACAATACAGCACCTCGCCTGCACAGCACCACACGCGCCCCGGTGCGACACACATCCCGATACGCTATGCACCCAGATATACGTCCTGGCAATTCAGCCGCCGCCCGCCGCCGTTTCCCCGGCCGGAATATAAACTTAAGCCTATATATAATAAACCCCGCCGCCTGATTTAACCTGACCGAAAGTATATATTCACCCCGTTCTGTCTCCGCCTGTGCACCGCCGCTGCGTCACACCCTGCCCCATTCTGTCCCCGCCTGTGCACCGCCGCTTTCTGCCGGTTGACAACCCTGTAGTGCCGCTTTAAACTTATTTCGCAAACCATCAACCGCATACGTTAACCAGCCGGAGACCAACAATGCCAGCCTGCTCCCTCAATACATCCCTTCCCTGTTCGGCAAAACCCCGCCTCACAGCCTTCAGCGGGCTCAAAGCTCTTGCCGTCATCGGCATTATCGCCTGCCACATGGGAGCGCTGCCCGGCTGGGATTTATGCGCCCGCATGGTCGAAGTGTTGTTTTTGGTTTCCGGATTCTGTATGGCTTATAACCATTTTTGCCCAAGCGATACCCCGGCAGCCCGCCCTTCCGGCTGGCAGATTGTCAAAGCCAAACTGCCCCGCCTCTACCCCGTCCACTTCGCTACATTCCTGTTGCAGCTGTTTTTTGTGCCGGCCTGGTCCTCCCAAACCATCGGGTTCATCTTGTCCTTCGGGCTGCTGAACCTGACATTGCAGCACGCCTGGTTCCAAAGCACGCAGTTTATGTTCAACAATGTATCGTGGTTTTTAAGCGCTCTGCTGTTCTGCTATTTCATCACCCCCGCCCTTTCCCGCGCCGCCGCGCGCGCCAAAGCCGCCCGCCGCCTGTTTCTGTTTTTTGCCCTGCTCGTTGCCATACGCCTGTATATTGAATATATGCGCAGCTCTTATCCTTCGTATATCCGGCTGGATTTGCACGCCAACCCGCTGGTACAGGCTTTGAACTACAGCCTCGGTTTTATTGCCGGCGTCTTTTTCCTCTCCCCTTCGCCGCTAAACGCTGTTTTGCGGCAGCGCCTGTCCTTTGCTGCCGCGACCCTTCTGGAAACATTGTTTGCCGGCCTGTATCTTGCCGCCTGTTATTCCTTGGGCGGCACGGCATACCGCCTGTTTTTCGTCTTGCTGGCATTGCCTGTGATATATGTGCTCGCTTTCGGCCGCGGCGCACTCTCCCGGATAATCTCCGCCAAACCGCTGCTGTGGCTCGAAACCGTAAATCTGGAAATATTTATGTTCCATTCGTTTATCCTTTACCATTTTCCCGTCAATGCGGATAACCCGTGGTACTACGCCGAATTTGCCGCCATAACCCTTGCCGCCGCTGCCGGTTTCCACCTGCTGTTTCGCCGCCGCACCCAATAACCTCTCCGCCGCGCATATTAAGCCGAACATCATAAAGCTGCGCATAATTAATAAAGCCGCCCGCAATAAAAAGGCGGAAAAAATCCCCCGCCCGTAAAAATTCCTCTTGACTACAAAAAACATTTGCCCTAAAAAGGATGCCGACGGGTCCTTAGCTCAGTTGGTTAGAGCCGGCCGCTCATAACGGTCTGGTCGTAGGTTCGAGTCCTACAGGACCCACCATAGTTAACAGCTCCTATCTTTGGAGCTATTTTTCTTTTATAAATCAATAGCTTAACCGAATTCGGATGTTGTAATTTTAAAATCATATTTTGGAAGAGATTTCCGAACTCGTTTGTTTATATTTCTTTATTTTTCAATGGTTTAATATAGTTGGAGTCCAGTAGGGTCTTAGGGACATCTCTATTTAAGAAATTGGCATACAGACCAGCATACTTAACAATAAAAAGTTACGTACAGATTGTTTTTGTGTTTGCGTAGTCGCATTGTGTTTGCGTAGTCGCATTG
>UMBU01003410.1_pt1 | contig 15307 bp, 9 predicted proteins | sample 1964051 | NCBI WGS metagenome assembly UMBU01 (sample SAMEA4835949, study PRJEB28245) | human gut metagenome | biome: gut microbiome; material: fecal sample | place: Denmark | collected 2008
GCCATGATGATTTAGTAATGGGATTAGCTATTGCTCATTATATAAGGCCTCAACAAAAATATACTTTATTAAATAATCAAAATATAAATGAGAATTATAAAATGTTTTCTGACGATAAAAATTCAAAAATATATGATGAAACTGGAGATAAGATAGAAATAATATAAAAGGAGCAAATAGAATGAATATTATTTATGTAATAATGCTAGTTTTTATGACTGGCTCTTTTTGCGTTTTAAGTTTCCTTGTTGGAGTTTTAAGTTCTTTAGGAAGAAAAATAAATTTAAATCCTATAGAAAATTATAAAGAACACAAAGAAATAAAAGAGCAAATAAGAATTAATGATTTGGAACAAAGACAAGTAGCAACTATGATTGAGAATATTGATAATTATGATGGCACATCAACTGGGCAGAAAGATATACCCAATGAATAATAAGGAGGAACATTATGGATTTTGAAGAAATAAAAGAAACAGACGTATGGAATCTATACTCACAGGCACAGATGTATGCTAGACAAACCAATATTTATGAGTCTACTGATAAAAATTTTAGAATGTATAATGGAGACCAATGGGCTGGCTTGAAACTAAAAGGAATTGAACCTGTACAATTAAATTTTATAAAACCTATTATCAATTATAAAGTTGGAGCTATAAGTCAAAATTTATGGGCAATACATTATAGTGCAGAGAATATTGATATTCCGGAATTTGTTGAAACTGCAAGAAAGACTTGTGAACTTTTAAATAAAAAAGCTGCAAAAATATGGGAAGCTACATATATGGATTATATGGTAAGACAAATATGTAAGAATGCAGCAATTAATGGAGAATGCCCTATATATATTAACTTCAATGAAAACAAAGATATGCCTGAAATAGAAGTTCTAAATAAAACTGATATTTACTTTGGAAATGAAAATCATTCAGACATACAAAAACAACCATACATATTATTAAAGAAGAGAATGCCTGTTTCTTTAGCTAAAGTTTTAGCAGAAGAAAATGGGGCATCTAAGCAGGAAATTCAATATATACTTGGAGATCAAGAAACGTTTGAAGAGGCAGGAGATTCTGCTAAAGAAGAAAAAGACAATATGGTAACAGTTGTATGGAAATTATGGAGAGAAAATAAAAATGTATATATGTCCATTGCAACAAGATATTGTAACATAAAAGAAAATGAAAATACAGGACTATCCTTATACCCAGTTACACACATGATATGGGAAGAAAAACAAGGGAGTGCAAGAGGGGCTGGTGAAATTACAGTAGGATTAATTGCCAACCAAATAGAAGTTAATAAAACATTGATGAGAAGAGCACTAGTTGCTAAAAATACTGCATATCCACAGAAGGTTGTAAATATAGATAAAATTCAGAATCCATCTGCTTTGAATGAAGTTGGTGGAATTATAAAAGTAAGTGGGATGGGAGTGCAAAATGTACAAGATGCATTTACAAATATAAATCCTGCTCAAATGAGTTCAGATGTTGAAAGATTACAACAGGACTTAATCCAAACCTCAAGAGAACTTGCGAGTGCAAGTCAAGCAGCGAGCGGAGATGTTGATGCAGAAGAGGCTTCTGGTAGAGCTATATTAGCTGTTCAACAAGCTTCTCAACAGCCATTAGTTGAACAATTGGGAATGATTAAGAAAACTATTGAAGACATAGCAAGAATAGAGTTAGATATGCTAAAAACATATAGCGAAGACGGACTAGAAGTTGAAAACGAAGTTCAAGACCCAATATCAGGACAAACTACTATACAGATTGAAAAGATAGACGGAATAGTTTTGAAAGAATTACAAGCAACTGTAAAAGTAGATGTTACACCAAAATCTGCTTATGACAAATATGCGCAGGAAAGAAGTATTGAAAATTTATTTATAAAGGGAATGTTTAATCCTCAAATGTTAGGACAATTAAAATTTTATTTAGAATGTCTTGATGATGATTCTGTAATGCCAAAACAAAAACTGTTAGAAAGAGTTGATAAAGAATTAGAAAAGCAATCAAGAATAGCTGAAATTCAAGCTCAAGGTCAACAGCTGATTGCTCAACAGCAACAATTTTATGATATGGATCCAGATTCACAAGCTACTACAATGATGAAACAAAAATTAATTAATCAAATTAAAGAAGATTATGCTTCTAGACAAGGTAAAATTAAACAAACAGAAGAGGATTTAAAAGAAGAAAATAATCAAGAAGCAAATGCTTAAAATAATGCTCCAAAACATGTTTATGAGCTTAATAAACTAATAATCATGGAATTAACAGTCTACCAGACTTAAAATGAGGTGAATTAAATGGAAGATGAAAAAGAAATGTTAGATACAACTAACGAAACTGAAAATGTAGAAACTGAAACTACAGAAGAAATACAGGAAGAGGTAAATACTGAAACCGCTAAACAAGAAATAACAGAAGATTCAGAAAAAGAAGTTAGAACTTTTACTCAAGAAGAAATCAATAAAATGATGGAAGATAGAGTAAGAAGAGAAAGAAATACTTCTAAAAGAAGTGAAGCTAATCTTAAAAGAGAATATGAGGAAAAGTTAGCAGATATAGAAAATATTATTAAGGCTGGGTTTGGGACTGATAATCTTGATGATGGATTGGCAAGAATTACAGAACTATGTAAAGACAAAGGTATAAAAATACCTGAAAGAAAATCTACATATTCTCAAAGCGATTTAGAAGTACTAGCAAATCATACTGCAGATGAAATTATTGCAGATGGATATGAGGCTGTTGACTTAGAATTAAAGAAACTTGCTAATAAAGGTGCTGATAAAATGACAGCTCGAGAAAAGTTGATTTTTGCTAGACTTAATACAAGCAAGAAAGTATTTGATAGCGAAAAAGAATTAGCAAGTATAGGTGTAAAACCAGAGATACTAAGAAGCAAAGAATTTAAAAATTTTGCTGATAAGTTTACAGGAAGTAAATTCTCTATGAAAGAGGTATATGAAATGTATTCTCAAAATAACAAAGCTAAACAAAAAGCAAAACCAATAGGAAGTATGATAAATCCTAATCCAAAACAAGAAAAAACTTTTATTTCTGAGGCTGAATATGACAAAATGACAGATAAGGAAATAGAAGAAAATATGGATATAATTAGAAAATCTATGAAACATTGGTAATGAAAAGATAGGAGGAATAAATAATGGCAGGAAATTTTAAACCAACATTCTGGAGCAAATATTGCCAAACAGAATTAAAAAAAGATTTAGTTCTAGCTAACTGGTGTGATTACAAGTATGATGGTGAAGTTAAGGGCGGAGCTAGATTAAAAATAGTAGGAGCTTCAAGACCTACAATTCAAACATATAAACCAGGTAATGACTTAGAAATTGAAAATTTAGGAGATAATGCACAATATCTAGATATTGACCAATTTAAAGCATTTGCATTTGAGGTTGATGATGTAGATAGAGCACAGTCTCAAGAAGGTTATTTAGAAACAGAATTTGATGAAGCAAAAACAGCATTAGCTGAAGATGCTGATGCTTATGTAGGAACAATGGCTAAAGATGCATTAGCAAGTATGACATCAAATTCAATAGACATATCAGCTGAAGCATCACCTTTAACATCTATAGATAATGCTATGATTAAATTATATAAAAATAATGTGTCATCTAAAGCTGAATTGGCAGCAGACTTAAATGCTGAACATCTTACATTAATAAGAAGCAAACTAGCATCTTTATTCACAGACAACGTTGAATACATTAAACGTGGTGCAGTAGGAAAATATAATAATTGTTATTTAAGAATGTCTAACAACTTATACAATGATAAAACAGATGATTATGAAATGGTAAGAACTAAAAAAGCTATAGCATTTGCTAATGGTGTTGAAAAAGTTGAAAAATGCAGACCATCAAAAAGATTCTCTGACGTTATTAAAGGCTTACATGTATATGGTGCTAAATTAGTTAGACCTAAAGAATTATATGTAATTAAAGCTCACTAATTATAAAATAATTGTAAATAGAAAGGATTGATAAAATATGGCAGTAGTAGAAGGAAAATGCATAAAATGTAATTTTAATGAAGCAAAAGCATTAGATTTAGTTACACCATCAGCAGTAGCAGATGGTGTTAAATTTAGTGTTCCTAAAGATGCTAAATTAGAAGATATTGTTATTGTTGCACAAAACGCAGGAAGTTCAGCACAAACTGTAGTGGTAAAAGCTCCAACTGATGGTGGTTATGCTGCAACAGATAAAGATTTGACATTATCTATAGCAGCAGGAGGAATCGCTGTGGTAAGAGTTGAAAGTGCAAAATATTTTAATAAAGATAATACTGTAGTTGTTACTTCTAATGCAACGACTACAAAAATTGCATTAGCGTATTAAAAATTGAGGGGTTTTGAGCTCCTCTTTATTATATCGTGGTAAAAGAATGATATTGGTGCAATTCCAATAATCACGAAAGGAGAATAACTTATGAAAAAGTTAGACAAATTAGAGAAAGTAGTACCTGCTCCAGATACAACGTTTTATGGAGCATATTATTATGATGGAAAAGAAATAGAATTATGTGATGATACTGAGACTTTAGAAGATGATGATGGACAAACAACTACATATATTAGAGTAAAAGATATTGTAAAGAATGGAATATTATACAAAGAAAAAGAATTAAAAGTGAAACAAAAAGATGGAAGATATATAATTGAAAATACGAAAAAAGAATTACCTTTGGAAATTGGAACTATGCTTATATATGTGATGTATGAAGGTTTTGTACAAACAAGAAGTAAAATGCTTACAATAGATAAAGCAATAAAACGATATGAATTATTAAAAAGTCCAAAGGAGGAATAATTAATGACATTAAAAGAATTTAAAGAAGCTGTATTTTCGTTTATAGAAGAACATGATGCGACTGCAAAAGAACTTACTAAAGATGTTGATATTGCTGATAAAATAAATGCTGTTATTAACACTAAAATGCATGAGATGATGAGGTATAAAAAGATAACAGCAAAAGATACTATGGACGTTACTGAAAATCAAGAAATAGAAATGACTGATATTGATAAGAATTGCTATCAAATAAGAAAAATTGTTGGCGTAGATTATGACCAAGAAGACAAATTTATTACATTTAATGAAGATGGTACAGCGATTATTTATTATAATAAATATCCAAAAACAATAACAAATGATACTAAAGATGATGCATATAAATTTGAGATTGATATTGAAGCGTTAGAAATAATGAAAATTGGAGTTGCAGCAGACTTATTAAAAACTGATGTTTCAAATAAATTCGGTCAAATATGGGATAACGAATATCAAAGATTATTACAAACATTAGATTCAAGAAAATCATCAGGGACAATAACTATTGGCAAGGGAGTTGGTGTTTAATGAGTACAACTGGAACAGGTGAGGCTGCAGGAGGACTTTTACTTAGAAATTATAATAGCTTTAGAGGAATAGATTATACCAATTATGAAGTTAGCTTATATCGTTCACCAGATGCAAAAAATATGTGGAAAAATTATAAATCTTTAGGAAAAGGAATTGAAACAAGACCAGATATAGAAGTTTTTCTAAAATTAAAGAATACTATATATGGTCTATTTTTTTATACAATCAGTCAGGTTGAGCATATGATAATTCATTGTGGAGTATCTCTTTATGACTACAATATGAATACTAAAGAAATGAAAACTCTTAAAGAATCTGGAATGAATCCAAGAAGAAGTCAAAGCTTTATATATCAAAATTTATTTTATATAAAAGATGGAATAAATTATTTAGTGTATGATGGAAGCGATATTTCAGAAGTTACAGGATATATACCAATAACAAGTATTTCCAGAAAGCCTACTGGAGGCGGAACTATATATGATGGTGTAAATATGCTTAGTAAATATCGTAAAAACAGTTTTTGTTCAGATGGAAAAAGTACATTATATGATTGTGATGTAGAAATGTTTACGAGTTCAATTGTTAGAGTTTGGGTTAATAATCAAGAGATAACAGAAGGCTTTACTGCAAATGCAGGAGCAGGGACAGTTACTTTTGAAAAAGCTCCTGAAAAACCATTAACAGATGGTCAAGATAATGTAATAATTCAATTTGAAAAAGAAGTATTAGGTTATAGAGAAAGAATTAATAAATGTACTTTATTAGCAATATTTGATGATAGAGTCTTTTTTAGCGGAAATCAAGATTATCCCAATGTTTTATGGCATTGCAGTTTAAATGACCCAACTTATGTAGTAGATACGGATTATTATAATGAAGGTTTAGATTTAAGTCCTGTAAAGGCGTTAGTACCAGGAAATAATGCTTTGTGGGTATTCAAAGAACCAAGTCAAGCTAATACAACCGTATTTTACCATACACCATCACCAACGCATTTGAATGATGTTTTGGTTAATGTATATCCATGTCAACATTCGAGCATTACAACAGGTTGCGTAGCATCAGGAATAAACTTTAATGACGATATTGTATTCTTTTCTGATAGGGGAATGGAAGGAATAACTGGCGATATAACAACAGAACAAGTAATTGCTCATAGAAGTACTTTAGTAGATTCTAAAATGACAACAGAAAATAATTATAAAGATATGATTTTACAGGAGTGGGAAGGATATTTACTTGTAATTATTGAAAATAAAATCTATTTAGCTGATAGTAGATGTTTATATACAAATCAAAATCACAACGAGTATGAGTGGTTTTATTGGGAATTAAGCAAAAAGATACAATCAGCAACTGTTAAAAACAATATTTTATATTTATGTAGTGTATCAGAGAATGACGAGTCTGCTATATACACTTTAACAAAAGAAAATGCTGAAATAGATGCTTATTGGACTACTTGTTTGGATGGATGCGGGTATCCGCAAATGCAAAAAACAACCAACAAGAGAGGCTGTGTAATAGATATGACTGGTGAAAAAGTTAAGTTAGAAGTTAAAACTGATAAGGAAGATTTTGAAGAAATAGATACATTTGTAAATACAAAAGATTATATAGTTCCTAGAATTAAAAAGAAAAAATGGAAAGACATTCAACTAAGGTTGTCATCAAATGTTCCATTTGCTTTGGAAAGAATTTATTTGGAATGTTACATAGGAAGCTATATTAAGAGATAGGAGGAATTATGGCAGGGTATGTAAAAAATGATAGTGGCGGATATTCAATTAATTATGATGACCAAAGATTTAAAGATGTTCAAAATGAAAAAACGCAACAAGAAGCTAGTATAAAAAGTAATTATGATAATATTATAAGCAATTCTGATAAATATTACCAAGATCAAATTAATGCTACTAAAGAATATGAAAAGAAACAAAGCGAATTACAACAGGCTCAAACGGACTTTTCAATAGAACAAATAAACCAACAAAAAGAACAAACACAAAAAGATTATACTAGAGAGCAACAAGCTTCTTATGTTGATTATATGAAGCAAACGAAATCTAATGCTCAAAACATGGCAAATAGTGGCCTAAGCAATACTGGCTATAGTGAAAGTTCAATAGTTAGTATGTATAATCAATATCAAAGTAGAGTTGGAACTGCAAAAGAATCTTTAAATCAATCTATATTGAATTATAATAATTCTATTCAACAAGCAACATTAGCTAATAACGAAAAACTTGCTGAAATTGCTTATAATGCATTACAGACACAAAATCAATTAAATCAACAAGCTTTTGAATACAAGAATAATGCTATATTAGAAAGAGAAAAAGCTTTACAAGAAGTTAATAATATATATTATCAAAGATATCAAGATGTAGTAGGACAAATAAATAGCGAAATTGAATTACAAATGGAAATAGACCGAATAACAAGAGAATATGAACAATGGGTAGCAGAACTAAGATTAAAACAACAAGAAAATAATATGAAGATAGAACAATTAAAGCAACAACAAACTCAGATGAATATTGAAAAACAGCAATGGGAAAGAGAAATGGCCCTAAAAGAAAAACAAGCTTACGCTGATATGGCATATACAAAGGCTAAAACAGCTGAATTAAGTAATCCATACACAGACGGCAATAGCAATGGTACTACAAATTCAAAATATAAAGATAAATTATACAATAGTTTAAATGGAATGAACATAAAAAATAACGTTCAAAAAAGAGTTGCACAAAATTTAATTTATGGTGAAGTTAAAAATGGACATATTTCAGAAAAAGAAGCAGAAAGTTTATTTAATCAATTTGGATTATAGTAAGGAGTGATATTATGTCTTGGTCAGAATTTAAAAAGAAGAAAGAACAGGATGAGTATGAAAAAAGTATCTTCTCTTCTAAATCAAAAAGTATAGATAAATCAAACGAAACTGAAACTATTAGTTCTTGGCAAAAGTTTAAGGAAGAAAAAGAAAACAAAGACAAACAATCAGGTTATAAAAATTCGGAAAATAAAAAGGAAGATAAAAAAACTATATTAGATGATATAGGGTATACAGCTAAATCTTTAGGAACAGGAATTATAGGGGGATTAACAGGTTTAGCAAAAGCAGGAACTACTGAAATACAAAACGAATTACAGAAAGGTGCAGATGAGAAAAAAAGTGTTCTAGACAATATAAAAGATATAATAGAAGTTACTCAAAAAATATCTAACCCATTAAGAACTTCTCCAAAGACTGCTATAGATAATTTTATATCAGCCAAAAATACTTTTGCAGATAAGGATAGTAATCCGTATGAAAAATTAATAAATCATGTAAATAATAGTATTACGTCTGCATTAGATACAGCATTACCTTTCAAGGGTGCGATTGACGAAACAATTCAGATAATAGGCAATTTAAATCCTAATGCTAAAGATAAAATAAAAAATATAGATGAAAAAATATCTACACCATATAACAATTTACAAAAATCACTTTCAGAAGAGTCTCAAAAATATAATTCTATTACACAAATGGCTGGAAATGTTGCTAATGTTGTAGGAAATATGGTTCCATCAATAGCAGCATCAGCAATTACTCAAAATCCAAGTATTGGACTAGCTACAATGGGAATTAGTGCAAAAGGACAAGCGACTCAAGAGGCACTAGATAGAGGTGTGGAATTAGATAAAGCAGTAAAGATAGGAAATACTAAAGGGATGATAGAAATTGGGACTGAAATGCTTTCTGGTGGTGTTAATATATTTGGTAAAGGTGCATTAGATGATATTGTTGAAAAAGGACTGATAAGTAAAGTAAAAAATAAAGTCGGAAGAGTTCTAGCTAAAGAGGGATATGATTTTGCAGGTGAGGTTGGAGAAGAAGTAATATCTGATGTATTAGGAACTTTAATAGATAAGGGAACAGTTGATTCTAATGCAAAATATAGTATTTCAGATTTTGGCGATACTGCTATAACAACAATCTTAAGTACAGCAGTTTTAAAGGCTATAGGTGTACCTTTAAACAAATTAAATAATCAAAATCTTAAAACCGAAAATGAACAAAAAGTGTATGATAATGAATTAGGAACAAGAATTAGTGAAAAAACAAAAGAAAGTACAATAGATAATGCATATAACAAACAACTTGATATAAAAAAGAATTTAGGTATAGAAATTACAGATGATGTAAAAAAAGAAACTATGCAAAAAGTTAAAAATGCATATGAAAATGGAACATTAAATGTAACAGAGTTAAGCAAACAAGAAAAAGATAAAATCCAAAAGCAATTAGATATTGATTTCGAAGATGGAAATATATCAACAGATAAAATTAAACAAATATTAGGCGAAAATATAGATTTATCAAATGATAAATACTTAATGAAAAGTATGTACGAAAACGAACAAAAATTTAACACATATGAAGTGACTAAAACAAATAACGAAAAGGTTGATATATTGCTACAAAGTGCAGCTGATGCAGGGATGAATAATACAAGTAAGACTAGAAGAAAAATAGAATTAATTTCTAAATTAGTTGCTGATACTAATAAACAGTATAAGTTTGTATCCCCTGAACAATTAAAACAATTAGGTTATAATGAAAATGCTAATGGATTAATAGACAAATCAACAGGAGATATTTTAATTAATGCTCATAGTGATAATGGAATACAATCCATAATTGGACATGAAACAACTCATATATTTGATGGTAAAAATGAAAAAGGAGAATATTCTAAAGAATATCAAACCTTACAAGACATGGCTATAGAATATGCGAAAACTAAAGGAATATATGATAGCAAAATAAAAAATATTACTGACTTATATGGAGATTTATTGGCTGATGAATCTCAAATTAAAGAAGAGCTAACAGCAGATTTGGTCGGAGATTTTTTATTTAATGATGAACAATTTATAGAAAACCTTGCTGTAAAAAATAAAAATATTTTTCAAAAAATTTACGATTATGTTAAACATGCATACAAAATGATTACTTCTAAAACTGATGAAGCTAAGGCATTAGAAAATTTAAAATATCAATTTGATAAAGTTTATAATAGTGTTTTTGAAACAAATGATACAGAAACACGATATTCTATTGCTGGAAAACAAGGCATGTTAAATGCAATTAAATCAGATACTCAAAATTTAGAACTTGAAAGAAATTACAATAAAGCTCAACAAATGCAAGAAAATGGGATTGATAATGAAACTATTAGAGAAAATACAGGATGGTTTCAAGATAGAAACGGAGATTGGAAATTTGAGTTTACTGATAAATATATGTCATTAAGAAATATTAATTTTAAAGAAAATAAAACATATAAGCTAGGAGATATATTGGAACATGATATATTATTTACAGCATATCCAGAGTTAGCGGATTATAATGTTAAATTTGAAAAAATGGATACAAGTGGAGCTTTTAGAAAAACAGAAAATTTGATAAGAATAAATACTAATAAACTAAATGCAAAAAACTCAAAAATAGCTATAGAAGGAACTATGATACATGAAATTCAACATGCTATTCAATCGATAGAGGGATTTGAAGAAGGAAGAGGAAGTCGTTTTAAATTAGCATACTATGAAAGTTTAGGAGAAATAGAAGCAGACAATACTAAAAAAAGGTACATATTAGAAAAAAATGGAAAACTAGACAGGAATAGTGTTAAACCAGAATCTTCTAAAAACAATCCTCAACATTCTAATTTAAACAATTATTTAAAAAATAGGAAACTACTTGATAAAATAAAAGATAGTGTGTATAATTACTATAATAATAAATATAAAAAAAGTGGAGATAGTTATGAAATTTATCAAAAGGATTTGGAACAAAACAATGAAGAAAGTAGCAAAAATATATTTCAAAATGGGAAAGATTATAACAGAAAAATATGGAACAGACTAGAAAATAAAAAAATAGGAGAAAATGTAAATGAAATTCATCAAGAAAATTTGGAACAAAATAATCATGAAAATAGCAGTTTGGGTTTTGAGAGAACCAACAGAAATAGACGATCCGATGGAACCTTGGGAAATAGGGGAAATGAAAATAGGGAAAATGGAAGAAAAAATGGAGAGAAAATACAAGAAACTAACTCGCAATTACAAATTCAAAGTGAAAAAATTAAAAAAGCAACATATGAAAATGAAGAAAAAAATAATATCAAAGTATGGAACGATGGAATATTAGAAGAATCTGAAAATAATTCAGGTTCTTTTTATAATGATAAAAATAAAGAATATTCATTAAAAAATAATACAACTATAACTGGTGATGATATTGCAGTTAAAGATATGCTAAAACAAAGCAAAACAACTTTAGATGGTGAAGTAGAAAATACAAAACAATCTAATCAAAGCAGTATAATTACTGTTGAGGATATGCTAAATCAAACACCAGAAGAAAAGCAACAAAGAATGAAAGATAAAGCTGAGAAATATTTAAGCAGAAGTAAGACTAAATTTATAAATAAAATAGTAAATGACTTTGGAACAAGTAAAATTGCTAATACTAAAACTTTAAATTCAGTTGTTAATTCAATAAGAGAAGACATTCAACGTAATGGAACTTTAACAAATGAAAAAAGAACTTCATATTTTAATGATTTGTATGATAACTTAATAAAAATAGATACTCAGTATTATGATACATATAAAGAGGTAAAAGAAAACATATTAAATACTAAATTATATGTATCAGATGCTATAAGAAATAACATAGCTGACTATAATAATTTTAGAAAAAATCATATAGGATCTATAATAATGACAAATGATAAAAGCAATATATCTGTAGACTCATATTATCAAGAATTGTCAGATTCTTATCCAGAATTATTCCCAACAGACATTATAAATCCTGCAGACCAATTACAAAGAATTGCTGATGTTTCAAAAGATATAGCGAAAGTCGAAACCAACGTAGCGGCATATAACGATAAATATCTAGGTAAAGACTATCGAACGTGGGCTAAAATGGAATTTGATAAAGATATCGATACTTTTACAAATAATATTAAATTAGCAGAAAGATATAACAACGAAAGCAATGAAAAACAAAAACTAAATATTGATAAAGAAAGCATTAAAAATGTATATAAGCAATTACCTGATGCTAGAAGAAATTACGAAAAAGTAAGTTCTAAAGAACTTTTAACAAAAGAAGATAGAGTTCAAGTAGATAGATTATTAAATAATGAAATATCTATACAAGAAATTCCAAAAGGATTAAATACAGAAGGAATTATAAAAGTTACTGAGTCTAAGATGGAATACGATTCTCTTCAAAAAGCAATAAAAGAATATCAGACTGAAATAAAAAAGGCGAGAATAGAAGAGGCGAGAAATGATATTGGAAACTTGGATTTATGGAAAGATAAAAACATAGGTTTTAAATATAGTAGAGAAACGCCTATTAGAAATATATATGATGTAGCACCTAAAGATATTGCGGATAATATAGTAAATAAATATTTTCGTTCTTATATTGAAGTTAATGAGAAGAAAGTTGTTGACAGTATAAATGAATATAATGAAAGAATAAGAAAATTAGATATAGGAACCAAAAAAGAATATACAATTAGTTATACAGAAAATCAAAATGGAGTTGAAGTTACAGTAGGACCACAAAAAGTTAGTGAGAGTACTTTAGTTCAATTACTTGGCGAAAAGAAGATTACACCAGATGCTTTATATTCAACAGGTGTAGATGTAACAAAAATAGAAAAAGCAGTAGATGAGTTTAGAAATGTTTATGAAGAATTAATTGAACAGATTAATGAATCAATGCTTGATAATGGATATGCACCAGTAGAACATAGAAAAGATTATTTCCCGCATTTTACTGAAGAGAAAGCTGATACTTTATTAGGAAAGGCTGCAAAATTACTAGGAATAGATATAACAAATAGAGAGGAATTGCCTACTGACATTGCAGGACAAACATATCAATTCAAACCAGGCAGAACATGGTTTAGCAATATTTTAGAAAGAACATCAAATGTTACAGATTATGATGCATTAAAAGGATTTGATAAATACATAAGAGGTGCTACAGATTTGATATATCATACTGGTGATATTCAAAATTTAAGAGCGTTGTCTACTGCAATTAAAGGAAGTTATAATGATGTTGAAATTCAAAATAGAATTGAAGAAATAAAAGAATCTAGTATGTCAGATATTGAAAAAGCAGATGCTATTCAAGAAATATATAGTGTAGCAAAAGACAAATCTCATTTAAGCAAATTTATTGAATGGTTGGATAATTATACTAATTTGTTGGCAGGAAAGAAAGCAATTAATGATAGAGGTGCTGAAAAAGAGCTAAACAGACAAGTTTATAAAACTATGCAAGATGTAGAAAGTAGAATTGCTGCAAATGCGATTGGTGGAAATGTTGGAGTATCATTAACTAACTTTGCTGTTATTTCACAAGCATGGGGAGAGGTAAGAACATCTAATTTAATAAATGGTGTATGGCAGACTATGAAAGCTTCTCTTGGTAAAGATTCTAGTTTTGCTTCTGAATCACAATTTATAACAAGAAGAAAAGGTGCAGATACTTTAATAGAAACTACTTTAGATAAAGTTACTAAGCCAATAAATGCAGTTTTGGATTTTGCTGATAATTTCTCATCAGAAGTAATTGTTAGGGCTAAGTATAATCAAAATTTACAAGAAGGTATGAATACAGAACAAGCATTACAAGAAGCGGATAGATATACAGCAAGCCTAATGGCTGATAGAGGCAGAGGAGCATTGCCAACTCAATTTAGTAACAAAAATCCTATAGCTAAAATGATGAATATGTTTCAGGTTGAGGTTAATAATCAATGGAGTTATTATTTTAAGGATTTGCCTAGAAATATTCAACAAAAAGCTAACGGAAATAAAGCTAAAATAGTAGCTAATACTGCAATGGCATATACTAAAATTATGGTAGGAGCTTATTTAACAAATGAATTATTAGGATCTATTAGAGGAAATTCCACTAGAGTTTTACCTGACCCAATTTATATAGTAAAAGAATTATTAAATGGATTAACTGATGATGACGATGATAACGATGATGATGCTATAATTAGTACGCTAACCGAAGTAGCTGGAAATTTACCATTTATTTCATTACCAGCTACCTTACTTGCTGACAGTTTAGGATTAGATGTAGCTGATATAGGAAGAATATCTATATCTGGGGCAATTCCTAATATTGCAAATATTATATCCGATACTTCTGATATGATTCATGGTTCAAAGACAATTGGCGAAGGTGCAAAGAGTATTGGTTCAGAATTATTAGATACAGTTGGTGCTTCTTTGGTATTGCCATATGGCGGAAGTCAATTGAAGAAAACTGCAAAAGGTTTAGCTATGTATTTAAATGATGTGCCTGGAAGTTATACTAAAAATGGAGATTTAAGATATACTGTAGATGACAACTTGTTAAGAAAAGTACAAGCGGGAATATTTGGAGCTTATGCTAATCCATATGCACAAGATTATACTGATAGTGGATATAAAGCAATAGATCAAGATGATATGGCTGAAATGCTTGATTTAAATATGAACAGTTCTGAATACAGAAAGTATAAATCAGGATTAAGCAAGGCACAAAAAACTGTAGATAAAAATGGTTATAAACAATACAATGATGATTCTGGCAATATTTATTGGTATGATTCTAAAAAAGGCATAATGTATGATAGTTCTTACAAAAAAACAAATTTAACAAAAGATGATTTAACTAAATCTATTAAAACACAAGAAGCTTTAAATTATATAAATAGTCTTGACTTAACTAATAGTCAGAAAAATATAGCTGCTAATGATTTAACTAAAAATTCTAAAAAGACTATAGATATGAAAGAATATGGAAAGT
>UMBU01052589.1_pt1 | contig 15058 bp, 21 predicted proteins | sample 1964051 | NCBI WGS metagenome assembly UMBU01 (sample SAMEA4835949, study PRJEB28245) | human gut metagenome | biome: gut microbiome; material: fecal sample | place: Denmark | collected 2008
ACAAAAGAAACTCTTCTTGAATTAAAAGATATTATCAAAGGTGAACTAAAATATAATATACAATTCCCTTATAATAAATACCAAGTTATAGAGGCTATTTTGGAAGAACAAAGAAATTTTAAGCATGAAACAAGAATCTATACTTATTCAACGATATAAAAACTACTGATAATTACTATCAAAAAACTTCCATTTAGAAAGGAAGTGAAACAATGTACGGCGACGGAACAATATGGTATGACAAAGCACGAAAAAAATATTGTTACGACTATTGTGACAACGACGGCAAACGTCACCGTAAACGCTTTGCCACCGAAAAAGAAGCCAAAGAATTTAAGAAAGAAATACGGGCAGAACGTGATAAAGGAAATCTTACATCCTCTTCTATTACCATTGGAGAATGGGTAATAGAATTTTTAGAAACATATCAAAAACCACACCTGCGCAGCAACAGTTTTGCAAGGCAAAAACAAAGTGCTAATAAGCTTGCTCCTATTGCGCATATACCAATCGACCAACTCAGCGGCAAAGAAATACAAAAGCTGTATAATAGCTATGACGGTGTTTTAAGTACCTCTTCAATAAGTAAGATACATTAAGATACATAAGTTACTTTTCGCCGCTTACAAGAAAGCTGTGGCTCTGAGAATGGTACAATATAATCCAATGCAAGCTGTTGAACCGGTGAAAATCAAATATAAAGAAATGTCAGTATTTTCTTTTAGTGAACTGCTTCGCATCTTCCGTGTACTACGGACCAATAAATACTATAAAAAATACTACACATTATTTTATTTGCTCCTTGTACTTGGCTGCAGGATAGGTGAACTTCTTGCAATAAAATGGGAAGATATTGATTTTGATAAAAGAGAAATTTGTATACAACGCGCAAAAGACAGTGGTACTGGTCAAGTATTCCATGATCCTAAAACAAAAGCCGGTATACGTTATATTCCTATTGTCTATGATGCATGCATAGAAAGACTAAAAGCTATGCAGACAAGTGGTAAAATCACTTATATAAACGGCTTCGTATTTTGTACCGAAAGCGGCAAAGCCCTTAACTATGGAAATATCCGACGTGCTTGGGTAAAGATATGTGAGTTGGCCGGAGTAAATAAAAATATCCATACATTCAGGCATACATTTGCTACAGCAGCACTCACTAAAGATATACCCATCTTAGAAGTATCAAGGTGTCTTGGACACGCTGACGCAAACACAACACTTAAAATGTACGGACATGCAATGCCAGGATTTAACAGACATATAATAGACCTTTTTCAGAAGAAAAAAACAAAGAGTGCGACCAAAACTGCGACCATAAATCAACAAAGCTAGTTATATCAATGGTTTTAAAGCTTGCAACAAGCCCTCCGGAGCCGTGTGCGGTGGTTCGATTCCACTCGGGCGTACCAATGAAAAAGACAGACGTAGACTTGTTCTGCGTCTTTTTTATTTTCTCGGGTGCAGTAAAACCGTGTGCCTTTGGGTGCAACGAGGGTGCAATTGCGTTTTACAATATAAAAAATAAGCTATCTACAACATAAAGTAGATAGCTTATTTTTTATACTTAATTTAGAAACTCCATCGTGCGCCTATATTCCATTGCCAGTCTTTTGTAAAATCACTTCCTGAGCTGCGTTCTACATCGAAATAAACATGGCTGTTTTTACCAGATGCAAAAGCCGCACCTACGCCATACTCAAACCAGGTATCGTTGAAACTGTCACTCACCTTCACGCGACCAGTACTATCGGTCATCGTAACATTATAGCTACCACCGAATTCATGTAGCAGGTTAGCTTTAGCATAGAAGATACCTTTGCTCCCGATTTCTTTACCAATATTGAAGCCAACACGTCCAACCGTACTTTTAATGCCACTTTGGTTTACTTCAATACCATTGCTGGCTGTGTAGCTGTCACCGCCTAAATAACCCAGTGTGAACTGTGCCTGCGGCTCAATATACCAGCCATTTTTTAAAGCATTTTTCCTTCCATATTCAGCACTCAATGCTACGCCGGTATTGTTAAAATCACCAGTGATCTTGTTACTGTTAGTGTCATACACTGTAAAATCGTTATCCATATTGCTGATTTTTAACACCAAATCCAGATAATGGCCCTTGCTGCCGATCTCGGTATTGTAGAAACTGATCGCCTTACTGCTGTTGTCTCCGCTACCTCTGCTGTAACTGCTGCTACCATCAGTATAGCTGATAGCTGCACCTTGATAACGGGTTTTATCTACTGTACGCTTGGCAACTTCGTCATAGCCCAACTCATATGCAGTATATTTATTGTCAAAACCAAACTTGCCGCCACGACCAATCTTACTGCCCTTCACTCTGAACCAAGCACCTTTAGATTCTTCACCATTATGACGCAGTTCACCCATGCGCTGCAACAGCTTGTCATTTTCTGTACGCCAAGTATGGTAATTAAGTCCATTGGAAGCATTTATGATCTCCGTGCTGGTAGTAGGGTTCTCTATATTTGTAATTTTCTTCAGATACCAGTCCGTAGTATAGTTTCCGCTCGTATCAGCAGTTACCTGCTTATCAAGTTCATAACGCTTCCAATAGAGCGTTCCTTCTCCATCTTTCGCCAAGAAGGTACCATTGTTATTGTTTACTGTTGCCAACACAGTTCCCTCTGCACCATCAAGGTTCCCATGCCCAACTTCATTTAAATCTAGATACTGGCTGCCAGTAAACATTCCCTTCACATAAATCCTGTCACTGTTATCAACATTTGTGCTGGCATCTATGTCAAGTTTGAACATTCCATCAACACCTTGAAGGTCGTCTGTTTCAATTTTTTGGAACCCGGAAGCATAAGTCATGTCTATTAAAGCGCCGTTATTTAAAACCACATTTGTAACAGATGAATCACCTGTCATTTTCCATACAGATCCATTGATTGCGCGAATGTCTATTTTCCCTGATGCATTTCCTTGATTATTTGTTGCCGCGCCGATATAAACAGTTCCTTCCTGTTCCATTTTTAATTCAACAAACCCGTTATTCTGCGCTCCCAAATTACCCTTCAGCACTGATCCGGATTTGTTCAGGTTCCACAATATCCTGCCGCTATTATTAGCAAAACTGATGCCTTCACCCTTAACCAGTCCTCTTCCTGCTTGGTTAAGAGCAATCTCAGAACCATTCCCGTCGCTCCAGGCTGCCCAGCCTTTGATGCCGTCATTAGCATTGATATCTATGTTTCCTTCTGCCGTTACCTTACTCATGCCGCCTTCATAGCCGTCAGTAAACGCACGAATGGCAACCGCACTTTCCTGGATTGAAGAAGCGTTGATAATCAGCCCGTCATTAAAAGCAATATTTCTTATCCCGCCGGTCTTCGCAAAATTGTATATGCCATAAGCCCATGAGCTTTCACTTAAGGTTTTGATATCACCTTTACCGTTAACTGCAAGTGAGTTATGCCCTGCAGCTTCAGAGGTTCCATAAATACCGTAAGCATTTGAGCCCGAAGCAGCTTCTATACGAAGATCCTTTGCAACGGTAATGTCAGAAACACCCTCGTTTTTACTGTCCATTCTCAGTCCGTAACAAAACTTTGTTGAAGCAGCGGTAGCCGCAAGCTCATCACCAAAAACTATCTTCTGTCTGCTGTTATCGATGACATTAGTTGCCACGGAGACAGCATAATAATCTCCCGCAGAAGTTATATCAACAGGGCCCTGTATATTTACATTCTGACTACCGACTCCTTCATTCATCTTGAAAGCGTTAAATTTAAGTGCCTCAGCATAGTTTTGCCCACCTTTTTGTACTGTCCTGATTTTTAAAGCCGTACCCTTTTCCGTTTCGAATGATTGTGTTCCCCCGGCCGCCTGGGAAATAACCCCCCATGCACGCCCACCATGCAGTGATTCAACATTTATCAAAGTATCTCCTTTTAACAGTAACAGGCTACCTTTGCCATTTTCTTCCTGATCCTCATACCTGATACCGTAAATATGTTTATTTTGAGTATCCACGCTACCGGAAATATCAAGTTTTTTATTGAATACGACTTCATTCCTGCCACCGGAAAAACTGCTCATCGAAATTCCTTCCACAGAGGAAGGATTCCAGCCGCTTCCGGTAGTTTCCGTCTTATTCACAACTTTAATATTTACATCATCATTAAAATTAGCTTTAGTAATAGCACCTGCCCCAGGTACAGTACCATCTGTCGCATGAGCCGTAATATCTAGCGCTGCGCCTAGAGATTCTCCACCAGTATTTTGGGAAACAGAAGTTTCCATATCAACATTAAGTTTTGTATCAAAAGTCAACTCTGTCGTCTGGCTGGTCGTAGTTCCGCCCGTGGAAGAATAGGCATATACCCCATATAACCAGCTGTGTGTCATGCCAGGTTTTGGACGAACTATTAAATTAAGAGTCCCTGGGGAAATAATTTTTGCAACGCCACCCTTATCCGCAGAGATAACGGACGGTTCTGGAGCTGCAGCTGTACCATTCCCACCAAGGATCGTTCCATCTGCGTAATTCATCTCCCCATTGGCAATAACAACATGCCAGTTGTTTTCAGTTGGTGTCTGCCAGTCATAGCCAGACGCATAACTCAAACTATTAACAGCAATCAGACCAGATAAAATAACAAGTTTCTTTCTCAAAGTGACCCCTCCTTCAAATTTTTTTACTCAATGTTTAATTTATTACTTACAAGTTATTAGAATAAAATAAACCCGAACTACTTCTTGACCTTTATGCCTTAACCAACATATTCCATCTACCTCCATCACCTTTTTTCTTTTGGATTGGGCCGCTGTTTATAACAGCTGTAGCTACAATAATACTGCCGTCTGCGTTTAACTAAAGCTGTATATACATGGTAAGCTTTATTACAACCAAACTCCTTACCACAAATCGGGCACGTCATTACCAATCCGCCTAAATGCCCACATTTATCCCTTTCACTTGATTCTTCAAATGCTTCTAACTTCATTATTTTCATTCCTTACTTCGTCATAATGCCTGAACCAAGAACATTTTTAGAGCTTTATTTTGATGCTCATGCCATCTTTTACTCGTATTTTCTAAAAATAAATATGTTTCTTTTCCCAGCATATCTCACCTCTTACTTGTTTATGTCCAATACATCTTTAATCATTGTTGCTTTCAACATGTTTTCCAAACTACTTTGCATCATGGAATAAAATTTTCTTAACGAGCAGTTTTGTGTTTCAAAGCATTTACAGTAATCATCTCCTTCCCAATAACGGTTTATCTTCACCGTCGCTTCCATAACTTTGAAAATTTCATACATGGATATCTCTTCAACCCTCTTGTCCAATATAAAACCGCCTTTAGCACCCACGATTCTTTGGATAATCCCTGCTGCAATTAGTTTATTAGTAATTTTAAAAATATAGCTCTTAGGAATCCCCATTGCCATAGCGATATCTTTGGAGGTAGTGACTTTGTTTTGTATAGCCAGATACAAAACTATTCTTATCGCATAATCGGTAGTAACATTTATTTGCATATTCACCCCCATTAAACCAGACCAGTAAAGTCCGCTTTCTTTTTGTAAAAATAAAAGCCTACCTCCCTCAGAATTATTATCTGAGAGAGGTAGGCTATGAAAGTTCCATGCAAACGCATGTCCCCCCCACATATACTTTCACTCTATATAGCTTTCAATAATACAATATATTGCTCTCTTACTTTTCTATATTATATATTTTTAACTTTTTCTGTTCAATAAACAAATAGTTAGTATACTTTTATATTTATTAATATTTACTTCAAATCCGTATTATACATACTTATTTAATTCGTGCATTTTTTATCATCAGCATTCAAACATATATACTTTTTGTTCTTCGCATTATCTATTTTCTTAATATAGTAACACTTATGTATTTTAGTTTAGTTTTACATTTACATAAAATAAGCCTATATGTTATATACAGGCTTATTTTATAGAAATTCAAGTTTCACTTATCTTAAGTTTGATTTTTCAATAATGATTCCCTTTTTCGCTAAATTTTCCAAACATTCGTGCATATATACTTCATCATGTTCTAAATATACTTTTTCTTTTATTAAAGGTATTAAGTCATTTGGAACAGTGTTAATATGCTTTCCCCTATAATTCCTATAAAACCACTCACTACTTACTTTATAACCCCTATTAAACATCTCCTGCATAACCTTTGCATGATACAACTCAAGATCATGCAAACTATGCTTAAACACATAATCTACCACTCTATGCTTTTTACCCCAACCGTTACCTCGCATAGCACAACATTCACGATGCTGCCCAAGTAGCTGTTGCCTTGTAATAATGGTATTAATTCTTCATGCCACAATCTCATTTTATACCTCCACATAAGACGACATTTTTTCTACTTCTTAATTTTATAATAAAAAAGAAAGCCTGACTACTACATTAAGTAATAGTCAGGCTTTCTTTAGTACGCATATGTTACCCACACACCAGTTTTTTTATCTTGCCAATCATACTCGCCTCGAAATCCTATATATTTGCTACCTATCCGGCGGCTCACTCCATAGCTGATACCTGTAACATAGTGATCAACATTAATCTTGGCTCCGATCTCCCGCAGGACCCCTGGCGCGGATAGTGGCAAGGATTTCAAGATTTCTTTCTGTAAGTTTTCTTGTTTCTTCGACGAGTTCAGTACATCTGTCAACTGCTTCTGTAGCTGATTTATTTGCAGTTTGGCTTCGGTCAATTCCTGATCCGATACTATCAACTGTTCCCTGGCTGTTTGCAATTCCACTGCTAATTGACTGCTGATTGCTAACTGCCTGTTCGAGTTCTGTTCCAGTGTCACCAGCTCGCTTTCCGTTATCATGTATGCCGACTCGGCTGAACAGGCAGGCAAGAAAAAGAACTGCGCCAACGCCCATACCAACAAGAAAGCGATTATTAGATATCCAACTTTTGATTTTTTCATACATGTTATTCCTCCATAGAAAAAAGCACTCTGCTTTCGCAAAGTGCTTTTAGATTTAATTTTATAAAATTTGATATTTACATTTCAAGTCATTGTACCAATTATATTGTATAAAATTATCTTTTTGTAATCTACCTACTACTATACCTGAATCAATTCCGATTTCATTTGAAAATTTCACAATACTATCTCTTGAAAAGCTACCTATCTGAATGTATTTTTTATATTCATCTTCTGGTATAAGTATATTTTTAGAAAAAATATCTGCTTTAACTTCATCACATTCAGATATACCTTCACTTTTTCCTATATCACCGTTTATTATGTGGGCAATTTCATGAAACAAACTAAACCAAAACTTATCTGCATCTTTACCTCTAACAGTCAACCCCATTACTATTTTCTTTCCATCATAGAAAGTTGCGCCATGCAAAAAAGAGCCTCCTATATGTGGTAAAAAAACAATCGCAATTCCGCAATCTGATAAAATTTCCCTTAACTCAGGGCAAAATTCTTCTGGTAATTTTCTAGTCATAGCCCGAATATTATTTAATGAAGATTTTAATTTTTCTATATTTATAACTTTCACATTAATCTTTCTTGCTTCAAGTTTTGCTTTTTGAGCCCATGCAATAAGCGCGTAATCACTACGCTCTGTTTCGGCTAACTTCCTACAAGCAATACTATTAATTACTGGATTATAAATGCTTCTCAAGTTTACTACTTCAAAAAATTTTCTAAGGTTTATAACTTTTTCAACCTTGTTTATTTCTTCTTTTACCCAACCATTTCTTGCCATTTCCTTATATGGCATCTTTTTAGCAAACTCAATATCCTCATCCATCATATTTTCTTGTTCTGCTTTGAATTTCTTTTCTTGATAAACTGCTTCCAATTTATTCCAAAAACTTGCCGGTATACCTAATACCATTTCCAGCCGATTCGCAACATCAGTAGTTAATCTTACATCACCATTTATAAGATGGCTAATATGTTTTTCAGTCAAACCCATTCTCACAGCAAACTCTCGTTGACTCATTCCTCTATCATTAAGCTGTTCTTTTATTGTTACGCCTGGAGGCGTTGCAATTATTGTACGACTTTTTACCACAATACACATCCTCCTTTTGTACAATAATTAATGATAATCTACAATTTCTAAAATACACACGCATTGATTTTCTATTTCGACCTTTTTAAAAATAAGACGATATGGATGAATTAAATCCACAGCATATTGATTTCTCCGATCTCCTGTCAATAGGTGACATCTGCCAATTCTATACTGCAACAAGCATTCCACTGAATCAACAGCACTTATTTGATCTATACGTAAATGGATTACCTCTGCCATTTGTTCGCCATACTTTTTTTGAGCTTCAGAGGCGTCAGTGCAAATTGCTTCCATTTTTTTATTTTTATATTTAATTTGCAATGCATCACCTTCATTTACCTATTAGGTTAATTTTATTTTATCATTACCTTCTTTCCACGTCAATAATATTATCCACATTTTTTCGTAGTTATGCACAATTAATCCACAACGTTATGCACAGCAGGCAGTTTAATACCGTTCGCACGAGAAACGCGCGAGAAAAAACGAGAAACAGCAAATTACCAGCAAGTTAAAAACGACGCTGCTATACCGTTTCTCGTTATTTTCAATTTTGGCGCGCGTTTTTAAGCAACTTAAATCACACGAAAATCAAACGAAAATAGCATGAAAACTTTACTTGAAACTACTTGAAAGAGCTTGAAACCTACAGCCCAAAATAATTATGCAATGCGCCTAAAGTAAAACCGATAATCATACCAGTCCAAAAAAGTTTGCTGGTGATATACTCTTTAACCTTCTTCATATTCAAGCCTCCTTTCAACTATTTCCATTTTGGAAATAGTTAGTTTACCAATTATGATGCCACCAGATCGCCTTACCACGAATAACATCACCGCCTGGTTTCAGTTCTCCGTCACCTGGTATGTCTAGTAATTTCCACAAGTCCCATCTTTCAAAGGTTGTTGCCGGCCCATAGTCATCTAAGTCTGCTGCTTCTGCATGTGTCATTACGGTATCGGCATTAATGTCCAATCTAAGTTCCTCACACAGTACAGCTACAACTTTCGCCATACTATCTATCTGTAACTCTGTCGGTGGCACGTTGCCAAAGTCGATACTTCCATCAGCATAGGCTACAGCATCTACACAGCACGCTAAAGCAATCCCAATAGCTCTAGAATTGCGCCGCCATGTATGAGCCTTATATTCAGTTAAATCATCTGTTGTCGCCATAACAGCGCCGTCGCTGTCAATGTTTAGGTGATAGTCACTAAAAAACTGGTGATAATTACCAGCTGACCAATGTAGATAGATCTTATCAATATTACCTCTAGCCCTTGCTGCTAACTGCCGTAGCTCATCTAAAGTGATTCTTTTTGTCACCATTATTCTCTGCCTCCTTTTCAAATGGATCAGGGACACCGTCCCCGTTTTTATCTACTAAACTCGTAGCTATGAAAGTGACAAATGCAACCATAGCCGGACCTGTGACCTCACGTATCAACGCCAGCAGGTCAGACATAACAATCTTATCCAACCACAACCACATATACATCCACGCAGCGTAATAGGTCAGTACCAGCAAAACGACTGCAATAAAATAGCCTACAATGACAGCCATTATTTTTGGCGACATTGAGGCTACTTTATTTCTAGCACCTACTATTAAGTTTTTTATTTTCTCAAGCATTTATTACACTCCCCACGTTCATTATCAGGAGATTTTTGCGGCAGCTGTAATGCTTTATGGTACAGCTCTGTGATTGCTCCATTACCACCAAGTGCTTTATAACAGCTATACATATCAGTTATATTTTCCAAGTTATATAGCGGTATAAATCCATCTTCCTCAGACTTATGATAAATTCCTATGATCTCTGTCCTGAGCAGACTGCGTGTCGCATTATGAAGGGCTTCTGTTTTCTTACCTCGTTCCTCTACCTGCTTTTTGTAGTTTGAATATATCTTCCAAGCTACACCGATAAATCCGCTCTGTACCAACAGACTTATCACCATAAATACATTTGCTTGTAAATCCATTTCACACCTCTAGTCTAAGGTAATAGCGTCCAATTCCTCTTTGCTTGATGCTGCGGCTACCTCTGCCTGCTTACTCCAACCTTGTTGTTTGCAAGCGCCCACGTGGGACGATAAATCAGCACACCAGGTATATACCTGAGCAGCGTTAAGATACTGTATTGTTTTTTCAGTTTCTCCTTCTTTATAGCCCGGGACTGGACATCCCAAAGGATATTCGTTTGCAAAACGTTCTGTGCTGACATTCAGTGCAATTCCCTGCATCGTAAGCTGAGTATCTTTATCGCTATCATACCTCACAAGTTTACCGGTGCATTGAGAAATAAAACCGCCAGTAATTTTATCTGCTGTCCATGCATCAACAAGTTTAAGCTTTTGGGCTTTTAATTCTTCTAACGTAAGTTCTGGTTCCGGCTCCGGATCAGGCATTTTTTCCAGTTCCCATGTCTTCCCATTAAATTTTATAATGTGTCCATCTGCGCTTGATGGTGGCTCAATAGTTGTTGCGTGCGGTGGTATAAGCCACACTTCTTTCCCTTGCAGTTCTGTTTCAAGCGGGTCTAAAAACGCTTCTGACATTGCACTATAATATCCGTTCTCGTCATAATAATATAATTTCATCTTTATTCTCCCCTTAATATTTAATGCAGTAAATTACAGTCATAGCAGGCGGTTGCACAGTAGTACTTGCACCGTAAATGGTGCTGCTACGGGACGCGTCAAAACTTATAAGTTGGCTATTAGTCCATTCGCTGCCCTCAGGTCCGTGGCCGTCCTGATTATCGCGTCTAAAAGCACCGTCGAATCTAGATTGTGACCATTCCAAAGCTGTCGAGAAATGACCAGTAATATTCGGCAGTCCTGCCGCATAATACGTTCCTGCCTCTACGCCACCCTCTAAAAATTTGCCTACTGTATTTGGCAAATTAAATGTAGTACTACCATCGCCGGCACCGTAAGTTGTACCGATTTTATTAAATAGATTAACATAAGTAGTTCTGTTAACTGCTGCACCATTGCAGTGCATATATCCTTCCGGCACCCCTGTATATGCCACGGCGATTATTGTTCCCACAGGAATGGAATTTTGCAAAACAAAGGCACATGACGCGATCTGATCTGTATTCGTGCCTGCTGCAGCTGTTGGTGCTGTAGGAGTTCCTGTAAAATGAGGGCTGTCTAACTTAGCAAAAACTTCCGACAAGTTACCGCCTAAACTTAATGCGTTACTGACCTTTTGTACCGTCCATACAACACTGCCGTCATTTATCTCCTGTCCTACAACAGCATTAGCTTCTAAAATCGGTTCAATGGTACCTGTAGTGCCTGCAGTTTTACATAACAAATAAGCCCAACTTGGACCGTTACCGTCTTCGGTATATCTTATATCTCCAGCTATAATTTCCTCATTCGGATTCCATGCATTCTTACTTTTTCCAACGATCGTGATTATCTTATTTTTAATATCACTAAGTAAATTAATTCCTTTCCCTGCCAAAAGAGTTAGTAAATCTCCCTTTTTAGTTGCAATAACATTATCTTTGCCAATAGTAATGCCTTTTAAATTAAAGTCATTTGGATGAGCCTCTGTATCTTCATTATGCTCAGTAACTTTATCCTCTGCAATTTTTCTTGCATTAGCCACTGTTACTATACCTTCAGGATCAATAATTGCTGTTATATTCGCCATGTTTTCCGTTACTACATTAATACTAAATTCTTCTGAAATCACAACAGAGCTTGATGCGGAAGGCAGAAAATCAGGGGAGGTATCTGTCATTATTGCATACATTATTTCCCCAACATCAGGATCATTTGCAAATACACCACATTCACGAATATAGTACCCTTCTGAAAGTTCAGCATTAGTAACAATACTTTGAATTTTAGCTAATCCACCATTAACACTGATTGCCGTTAATCCTAAAGCTTGTTTGGGTTGAATCAAATCAGTAAGATCTTCTGGCGATACTCCATCTGGAATAATACCTGCACCTAATTTCATCTTAGTAATTGTTAAGGTATTACCGGCAATAGCTTTTGCCTGTAATACCTTTCCTTGTTTAGTCAACATTAAATTTGCCCAGTTTGGCATGTTACTTCAACTCCTTTGTGTACATAGATTGCAGCTCCAAAATAATTATTGATATTTAAAATCTGTGGTTTTATCTGTGATGGGAAAATTTCCACTTTTCTCATTGAAGAATAGACCCCTCCAACAAATAAGGAGCCAGCTATTTGACGGTCAAAACTTAAAGCGTCAAGCCAACTCCTAACATTCTTACTTTCTTTAATTGCCCTATACAAATTGTCCAAAACAGATTTATCTGGAATGCCTTCTGAAATCATTCTTACCTGAAAATGATATGGTTCCCCACCATATTCCCAATTCTCATAAACTTTTGCTGATTTAAAAACAGCTGTACATACTTCCTCTACTGCAGCAGGAGTGCCTTTTCTCCGATGCCAGTCAATGGCCTTGCGCACTAATGCCCTTTTTTTATTGATATCTGCCGCATAATCATAAAAATCAACATGATATTGCCAAGCTAGTTCATCCACCAATGTTTCCGGCAACTGATCCAATCGTGGCAGCAACAAAACTAATTCAGCTTTTTCATTAATCGTTTGTAATTTTTCTGCAATGGCATTACAGATATGTCTTATCGTTTCGTCGCTTGCAATGCTAGTGGGTAGCAACTCGATTAAATTCAGATTTTGCAGATCATTCATTTTCTAGCCCCCCAAATGTAACATTAACATTTTCAGCTATCGCTACATGGTTATCAGCAACGATCCGAAAAGTAGGCGAAGATATAACCGCTCGCTTGGCGCCAGCATTTTTAATAAGACAGAGCAACTCGTCCGGATTGATATCACGGCCAAGCTTAGATTTTTGCCAATCGATATAATCCTCCACCGCTTTCGCTACCGCACTTTTAAGGGCAACAGATTTAGCTTCATTTGCCCGGTCAATGTAATACGTGAGTGTAAGATCATAATTGACAACCTCCGGAGCAGCCACACGCACATGGTCAGTGAGCGGCCTTACAGATCTATCACTGCACGCTGCCTCTACGATATCCAGCATTTCTTTTCCCGGTATTCCACCGCCTACAAGTAGCGGTGTTATCAGTACTTGCCCCGGCTCCGGTGATATTACCGATACATCAACAATCAAAGACGAAGCTCGTTTGGCAATTTTAATGTATTCGCCCACTGGTCCAGCTACCGAAAATCCCTCCGGAGCCTCGCGAATAGCCTCACGCAAAGAATCGTCACTCTCGACATCTGAACCTCCCTCCGACGTTGTGGTATTGACCATTCCAGCGACGTACGGGATGGGATCAACAATCTTATTTATTTCTCCCGGCAGATAGCCATTACCGAGAACACCAGACACAGTACAGGTAGCCGCTACAGAGACGTCCAACTGTCCAGCTATGACCGTTGCATCCTGATCAATAGCAAAAAACACATTATCTCCAGCTGTCGCCCGCGTACCTGCTGGAATGTTTGTCGCAACGGACCGCACCTCCGACAGTGTTATTTTAATTGTCGTGACAGAGGCCTTGGCGCCAATACGTTCTGCCCCGACAAGTACGCCCAAGTGATCCAGGTTAGCACCTGCCGAATATCGCAATAGATTTTGTTTGCCGGTGTAGTTGATCTTATTGCACAGCATCAGGATAATGGCTGCAATCACGCATAAAAATAACCGGACAGGATCACCTTGTGCAAGGGTTCTTCCGGTTATTTCCGTATAAAGCTTTATGATATCCGATAATATTTCTTGTTCGTCTGCACTAACAAATTCAATGTCCGGCAGATCACTAAGTTTCATTTATGACCACCTTCACTTTCGCTCTTAAAACGCCCTCCACATCAGAGTGCCATGTAATTTGTTTTACCGTAACTCGCGGCTCATATTTTTTTAATGCAGCAAATATTTCACTTTCTGCTTTCGCTTTAGCCGATAGCAGCGGCGCATCTACATAGTTTGCGTCAACGCCAAAATCACGGTCTAACGGTACGCTAAACTTAGGCGTGCTAAGTATTGTACTGCAATTTTGTAAAATTTCCATTTGCACATTTTTTGGGGCAAAATCTACGTCAACTCTTTCTCCCGCAGTAAGTTCAAAATCCATCAGTGCACCTCCTCTGTAGAATATTCAGTCAATGTAATATCGACGCTAACGGAAAGTATTTTACCGCCTGCCCGCCAATAGCTTACGTTTTCCCCTATATCCTCCAGCAGCCAATAATTATCAGATACCGGTGCACCACCTAAAATAAACGGAAAAACTGCGCCTGTGTCCCTCATTTTCCTCAGCCGCTCCAGCTCGCTTTCGGGATTTATGCCGTGATCAGTGCGCAACTGGATCTTCATGCTAACTTTTTCAACGTCAGGCCCTAAAAACTCCATTACTGGTTTACTCCCAATCAAATCATGTTTCGCCCAGCGACCGGAACCACTACGTCCATAATCACTAAAAGTACGGATTTTGCCATATGACACAACAAAAGGAATATCTCCCATAGATCCAACTTGCATATTAACCTCCTATGATTACATCCGGACTTCCAGAAGCAACACTGCCTCCACAGTCTATCGGATCACCTACCCTTGCTGCCTGCAGTCCATTAATAAGAACTGTACTGCTGCCGCTGGCGATATGCGCTGTATGTGCTGGATGCACGATACATCCATGCGGAGCATAACTATCGCCGACACGTCCTGCACCTTTACCGTTAATTATTACATTCGTACTTGCACTCACAAGTACAGTTCCTGGGCAAGCATCATGTCCTGTATCAGTATCGCCTAATCTTGTCGCATACAGCATATCCATCACCCCATTAATTTATTTTAACTACCGCTCCCTGAATGGTTATCGTTCCACCAGCAATAATACTAATATCACCTGTAGCATTTACAATTAAACTTCCGGATTTACGATCATGCTTTATAACAGTACCATCACCAAATTTTACAGC
>UMBU01028959.1_pt1 | contig 15013 bp, 10 predicted proteins | sample 1964051 | NCBI WGS metagenome assembly UMBU01 (sample SAMEA4835949, study PRJEB28245) | human gut metagenome | biome: gut microbiome; material: fecal sample | place: Denmark | collected 2008
AAAATAAAAAGAGCTAAGTATTTTAAGACTTAGCTCTTTTTAAATCAATCAAAATCCGGTGGGTTCGTCTAACGGTTAGGACACATGCCTCTCACGCATGTAATACGAGTTCGATTCTCGTACCCACTACACAACGAGGAAATGAATCAATTCATTTCCTCGTTTAATTTATACACCTCAAAGAAAGATTCTTTATCAATCCTCAACCTAATTCTCTCTTCCCGTTTCTGTCCTGCCAGATTCAAGAACAAATTGAAATATAACTGACTGAAAGAAAGACCGGAACGGTTATAAGTAATATCAAATGTCCAAGTCCTACGGAAAGAGTCAAAAGCAGCAAATGGCTGCTCACCACCTTTACACATAAACACTTCAGGAAAGGACGCAGGCGGATAAGGTTGAAATAAGCCAGCCAATTGCACATAAATGTAATCAATCATCCATTCATCTCCTGCCAAAGCAAGCTCTCCTTTTAAACGGAGTTTAACCGCATACGCAGCAGTTACATCAGGAGAAGTATAAACAGGTATCTGGCTCTCCGACGGATAGTCACCATTCTTATATCCCAGACTCATTGTCAATCCCGATTTACCGATTCCGTTAAATCCGTCAGCTTCCTGTCTCGCCAACTGATTCTTCAGATCAATCATAAACGTCAGTTTGCCAAGAGTAGGATCTCCCGGATACTGCGCCAGCGTATCCAGCACATAATCCTCCTCATTATAACTCCCGGCTACCAATTCTCCCTTTCCATCTTCCAGAGCGACACCACCCCTTTCAATATCTACATTGCCTACCGGATAATAAATCGCATCATCATCCTTCGCACAGCCACAAACGCATAGCAGCAATACTGCCAATCCTATTATCTTATTCATAATCTTTTCTATATCTTGATTTAATAACAAATATACATCTTTTTTGTGCTGCAATTGATTTATATCAACCGTTTTTAGTATTTTTGCACACACCAAAACAAAAAAGACATGGATACATTGTTAAGAGAAACTGTAAATGCCGTTGTAAATTCCCGCTTTCCGGAAATGAGTATAGAGGGAAGACGGCAGATAGAAAGTATACTGATCCGTGAAGAGTTTCCCAAAGGAGCCATTGCACTGAATGAGGGAGAGGTCGCTCACGAGATTGTATTCGTCGGTAAAGGTATGCTCAGACAATACTACTACAAAAACGGGAAAGACGTTACCGAGCATTTCTCTTACGAAGGATGTATCGTGATGTGCATTGAAAGCTTCTTGAAGCAAGTACCTACCCGGCTTATAGTGGAGACACTGGAACCTTCCATTATCTACCTTTTCCCCCGCGACATGATACAGAAGCTGGCGAGAGAAAATTGGGAAATCAATATGTTCTATCAGAAAATATTGGAATACTCTTTAATTGTATCACAAGTCAAAGCTGATTCCTGGCGCTTTGAATCCGCCCGCGAACGCTATAATCTCCTGCTCGAAACGCATCCGGAAATCATCAAACGCGCTCCTTTGGCATACATAGCCTCTTACCTGCTGATGACACCGGAGACCTTGAGCCGCGTACGCTCCGGAGTTTTGTAAACACATTATCGGTTCTTCCGATATTCTTTGGGAGACATCCCCGTATAATGCTTAAAATATTTCCCGAAGAAGGACTGGTTGGCAAAGTTCAAGCGGTCGGCTATCTCCTGTATATTCATGCTTGAGGAGTTCAGAAGTGCTTTTGCTTCCAAAATCACAAACTCATCGATCCACTCGCCTACGGTCTTTCCGCTCACCTCCTTCACAACTCCGGAAAGATGTTTCGGTGTCAGACACAGCTGGTCAGCATAAAACTTCACACTACGTTCTGATTGATAAGATTCTACCAGCGTTTCATAGAAACGTTCAAAGATATATTCTTTCCGGCTTTTCGACTTCACCGAAGCAGTGGCTGCAGGCGCATGATTGTTAAAGATATTGCACAGTTCAAAAAAGAAACCCTGCATCAGTCCGAGCACGACCTCCCTGCGATACAGATCCCCTTTACTCCTCAACCTCTTTCTGATAAACGTATGATATTCCTGCACCGTGCGCTGCTCGTTCGGAGTCAGGCTAAAACAAGGATAATCTTTCAGATAGAAAAACAATGCAAGCAAATTACCTACTTTAGGCAATGTCTCCAGCAAACTCTTGGATACCGCAAAGAAGATTCCCTTGAAGCCGGGACTAAACTGCCGGTGTTCTACAATCTGGCTCGGCAGGGCTATCACCATCCCTCCCGAAGATAATTGAAAATCCTGCAGATTAATATTAAAAGTACCCTCACCTTCCAGGCAAAGTCCTATTGTCAATACCTCCAACTTGCTGGGACCGCCATATAAGGAAATAACGCTCTCCGAATCGAAGAGCGCTATATCATTATCAATGACATCAATGCTATCAACATCTATATGCTTAGAATGAACTACTGAAGAAATACCTACTTTAGGAACATTTTGAATATCCATACTCTCTCTTTTTGCGACAAATATACCAGCAATAAATCAGATATACAAGTCAAAACAGAGTATCACCAGACAAAATGAACATTTTTGGCTACTTATTGACCACCCCGAACAGATATTCAGCGTCACGCCGGGCAGCAGGAACAGTCCACTTCTCCGGAATGAATTTCCACTGATTCAACGCTTTCGGATTCATTCCCCCCTTCTCCTCGATGTAATTCATCAGGTAAAAACGAAGATCCTTATCAGTAGAGAAAATGATACGGTCTTTCAATTTCTCTTGAGGAATGCCCGAACCTTTTGTCAACAATTCACCGCCACCATTACCACGATAAGAATTCAACGCCACTTTATAAATCTTATTTATATCGAAAGGAGAGCCATCTGCCATACTGACAATCGTAATCTTCTCCCCTTTCGGTTTAGTAACATCCACCGTATAGATTATGCCGGAAGCCGAATCAAAGTTAAAACTGAAATTCTGGAAAGAAGCCCTGTCCTCCGCACCATCCCGACGTTTTTCCTTGAACCACAGCAAATGGTCGTCCGGTGATTTCATCCGGTTAGTCCACATGAAATAAGACATCTCCAGAAAATCCTTGATTTCTTTACCGGACAAAGTCATCACGTACAGCATATTTTCATACTTATATAAGTTGAACATATCACTGACGAACACATCCCCTTTCTTAATTTCCGCATCGAATGAAAGCGGCGCTGCAAAAGAAATGTCGGCTCCCGTAATATCGAGCTGCAAAGTATGTATCAGATCGATGAAAGCGGAAGGACCAAAGAAAGAAGGATGCGTAGAGATATCCTCAGTAAACGTACCGATTTTCTTGGACACAAACTTCCGCACAGCCTCATACTGCGGAGCGAAACGTTTCATAAAATCCTCGCTGACACCATACTCCTTTGTCTCCGTCAATACCCCTTGAATATCCTTGCTCAGTACCTTGCCATCCTTCAACTTCAAAGTGATGTCGACATTGGACAGCACCACTCCATTGCTTGCCGGATCAATAACCAACACCGAATCTCCGGCAACATTCATCACCTTCTTACATTCGCGGGCATGATCATGTCCCATCAATACCACATCGAATCCCGGAATATTCTTTGCCACATTCAGAGACGCATTTTCATTATATTTACCGGACATCTTAAACGCATCCTGTCCGGCATGGAACAACCCGATTACCACATCCGGATTCTCCTTTGCACGGATTATCTTCATCCATTTGCGAGCCGTCTCCTCCATATCGTCAAAACGAAGCCCTCTCCACAGATTTTCCGAAAGCCAGGCAGGAATGGCCGGTGTTATCATCCCCAAAACGACGATCTTCACCCCGTCCCGTTCCAACACTTTATAAGGAGGAAGATGAGGTTTCCCCGTAGACGTATCAATGATATTGGCTCCCAGTACGGGAAAGTCACAGGTTCCAATCCAGCGGTCGAATACGGCACGTCCAGTTTCCACATCATGATTCCCCATATTGCCCGCATCATATTTCATATAATTCATCATCTCGGCGCAGAGATGCGGAGACACGGTATCTATATAATTATAATAATAAGCGGTAGGTTGTCCTTGCAGAATATCCCCATTATCCAGCAATATCAGATTATCCTTATACTCCCGGCGTTCCTTTTCAACAAACGAGTATATCCGGGCCAGACTCCCTTTCCATTCCTGACGGGTTATAAAATTGTAAGGGTAATAATTTCCGTGTACATCACTTGTCTGTACAATCTTCAGCTTCACCACCTTTTCCTGTGCCGCAACGGACAGCGCCAGACAGAAAAGCCAAGCATAAATCAATGTTATTCGTTTCATTCTTTTTCTATTTTTAGAGGATGCGAGAATACGAACCGTGCCCCGCCTGTATAGTCGGGATCAATCCATATAGCTCCCTTCCATTTAGATACGATCAATTTACAGATAGACAACCCCAATCCGGTTCCCTGAGCATACTCATTCAGTTTCTCAAAGCGTTCGAACACGAGTTTCTGTTTTTCTTTCGGGATACCGCATCCGGTGTCAGTCACTGAAAAAACCGCCATTCCCGTTTTTTCATCGACAGAAAAGTCCAATGTAATCTTCCCCTTTTTCGTAAATTTATCAGCATTCGACAAGAGATTGATAATCACTTGCTGCATACGCTGTATATCCGTCTCCATCCGGTACGTCTCAAAAGAAGTGGTAAACAAAAACTGATTATCCGAAGATTGCCGTGAAAAACTAACGGAAGCAACCACCTGCCGACACAGTTGTACGATATCGCACTCCTCCCAAGTCAGCGTCACCCGGTTAGCCTCCAGTCGCGAAAGGTCAAGAATATCATTAATCAGGCGAAGCAGTAAATCTGAATTAGCCTTGATAATCTGAAAATAGGACTGACGTTCCTCCTCCGTGCTTCCTTCCACAGCCAACACATCCGAGAATCCGACAATTGAGTTCAGCGGTGTACGTATCTCATGACTCATGTTCGCCAGGAAAGCACTTTTCAGACGGTTGGACTCTTCCGCCCTGTCTTTCGCCACACGCAAGTCTTTGTCCGATTTCAACAGTTCGTCTTTCAACCGTTTCGTACGGAAATAATAAAAGAGAGAGATAAACAGCCCCAACACCAATACAACAAACAAAGCGCAAGCAAACCATATCTGATACGTATACTGCTGATAGAATGAAACCGGCTGATTGATAAGCTCCACGCCAAAAGGCAAAGCCTTCGGATCCAGCCCCCACTCTTTCGCTTTCCGGCTGTCCATCACAGCCTTGGATTCAATAATCTGCAGATGTTTTTCCGTGCTGCCGGACTGATTATCCATCCGGACAGATTCCATAGCCATCTCTTCTCCCACTTTCCGATAATCGGGCAATACACCTCCTATCGCCCAATGCCCCAAGCTCACCGATGAAGGCGTAAAGGTAGGAATGGCAGGAGCCGCTTCCATCATCGCATACGTGGCGTTCCGCATAAAATACCCCTCATTCATGTCCACCCGCCAAGTACCCACCATGATAACAGTATGCTCCGGCAAATGCCGCAATTCCTCTACAATCGTATAAATGGTATGTTTTCTTCCGTCCAACAGAATAAGATCCAGATCGGGGAAATTTTTCATTTCCTTTCGCACCAACGCTTGCATCGTGACGCCGCCATACGTATTATCCGAGATAAAAGCAATATGTTTTGTTTCGGGATAGAACGCACGAATCATACGCACATTATCTCCTATATTATAATGATTGATAAATCCCGACTGCAATTCAGGAATATTCATATGATCTTCAAAGATATCTACAGATCCGGGCAACCAGCTATCCAAATTTCCGACGGTATCCTCCGGCAATATCACGACATTGCTGCTGACCAGACTACACATTACCGGAACTTTCACCCGCATCGAATCCCTCTGAGACAGATAAGCCGCCCACGCCTCCTGTCCTAACAATATAATTTGTGCCGGTTGCTGCTTTCCCCCCTGATATTTAGCAAGGATTTGTGTCATCATACCACTCCATAAAGGAGCTTCCGAGAAACTCTTGCAGTTCATATTCTCAATAATAATATCACGTTTCCCTCCCAGTTTGGTATATCCCTCCATATAATCGGAAATAGTAACTGAAGTCTGATGGGCAGCCGGATTATAGGAACAAATAATTAGAATAGGATTCATATCCTTAGAGGTTGCAAAGACCTCCATTGACAGGGATAGCCAAAGGAAGAAAGCAAAAAGACATCCTGAATATCTGGGCATAGTTATGCAGTTTTGATGTGCTTACTTATTTATTTAGGTTGCAAATATAGTAAAACTTGTCGGTTTTAACGGATTAATGTGTATTTTTGTCGCTCATTTATTCTCAAAAAATACAATTTATGGAATTATTTCACAAGATGATTTCCGAACTGTCAGGCATATCGGAAAAACAAATAAGCAGTACCCTCCACCTTCTGGGTGAAGGCGCTACGATTCCTTTCATCAGCCGCTACCGCAAAGAAGCTACAGGCGGGCTGGATGAAGTTCAGATAGAACAGATCAAAGAGCAACATGATAAGTTGTGCGACATAGCCAAACGGAAAGAGACTATTCTCGGCACCATCACCGAACAAGGAAAACTCACCGCCGAGCTGGAGAAACGTATCAACGACACCTGGAATCCGACAGAACTGGAGGATATCTACCTCCCCTACAAGCCCAAACGTAAGACACGTGCCGAAGCCGCCCGTCAGAAAGGGTTGGAGCCGCTTGCCACCCTACTGCTATTACAGAGGGAAAACAACCTGAGCGCCCGTGCCGCCTCATTCGTCAAGGGAGAGGTAAAAGATGTGGAAGACGCGTTGAAAGGGGCTCGCGATATCATAGCCGAGCAAGTGAACGAAGACGAACGTGCCCGTAACGCTGTCCGCAATCAATTCAGCCGCCAGGCGGAAATCAACGCTAAAGTAGTTAAAGGCAAAGAAGAAGAGGCCGCCAAATACCGGGACTATTTCGATTTTTCCGAACCTTTGAAACGCTGCACTTCCCATCGCCTGCTTGCCATCCGCCGTGCCGAAGCCGAAGGGCTGCTGAAAGTGTCCATCACTCCGGACGACGAGGCGTGCATCGAACGTCTGGAACGCCAATTCGTACGTGGTAACAATGAATGCAGCGAGCAAGTGAGCGAGGCTGCTATCGACGCCTACAAACGTCTGCTCAAACCTTCCATCGAAACGGAATTTGCCGCACAATCAAAAGAGAAAGCCGACGACGAAGCCATCCGCGTCTTCACGGAGAACCTCCGCCAGCTACTCCTTGCCGCCCCATTGGGACAGAAGCGGGTACTCGCCATCGATCCCGGTTTCCGTACCGGTTGCAAGGTTGTTTGTCTCGACGCTCAAGGTAATCTGCTGCATAATGAAAACATTTATCCGCATCCTCCGGTCGGCAAGACCGGTGAAGCCGCTTCGAAACTCCGTAAGATGGTCGAAGCCTACCAGATCGAAGCTATCTCCATCGGCAACGGAACGGCCAGCCGCGAAACGGAGGACTTTATCAACCAACAGACATTCGACCGTCAGATTCCTGTATTTGTAGTCAGCGAACAGGGGGCTTCCATCTATTCGGCTTCCAAGATCGCCCGCGACGAATTTCCTGACTACGATGTGACGGTCAGAGGTGCCGTTTCCATCGGCCGCCGTCTGATGGATCCATTGGCGGAATTAGTCAAGATAGATCCCAAGTCCATCGGAGTAGGTCAGTATCAGCATGATGTAGACCAGACAAAATTAAAGAAAGCGCTCGACCAGACCGTAGAGAATTGCGTAAACCTCGTAGGAGTGAACCTGAATACAGCCAGTAGCCATCTGTTGACTTACATTTCCGGATTAGGTCCTCAACTGGCGCAAAATATCGTCAATTATCGTGCCGAGAATGGAGCCTTCAACTCCCGCAAAGAACTGATGAAAGTTCCGCGTATGGGCGCCAAAGCTTTCGAGCAGTGTGCCGGATTCCTCCGTATTCCCGGAGCAAAGAATCCGCTCGACAATACGGCCGTGCATCCGGAAAGTTACCATATTGTGGAACAGATGGCAAAGGATCTGAAATGTACTGTCAATGAGCTGATAGCCGACAAGGACCTCCGCCGGAAAATCAATATCTCCGATTACGTCACTCCCGTCGTTGGCCTGCCTACCTTACAGGATATTATGCAGGAACTCGAAAAGCCCGGACGCGACCCGCGAAAAGCCATCAAAGTATTTGAATTCGACAAGAATGTACGTACCATAGCCGATTTACGCGAAGGTATGATTCTTCCGGGCATTGTAGGAAACATCACCAATTTCGGAGCTTTCGTCGATATAGGTATCAAGGAGAACGGTCTTGTACACCTCTCCCAATTGGCGGAACGTTACATTTCCGATCCTACGGAAATCGTTTCCATCCACCAGCACGTCATGGTCAGAGTGATGAACGTAGATACCGACCGCAAACGGATTCAGCTTAGCATGATCGGTGTACCGCAAGACTGATCGCCGTTCTTTTCTCACCCCACCAGATAATAAGAACAGTAAACAGAATCATCAGTACCGTGCAAATGAGCGAGCCTTCAAAACCGAAGGCTCCGCCATTCAGCACATTATTTTCGGGCATATTCAGTTTCAGCATAGTAAACACAAAATTGTTGCCGCTCACCTGATAGCCCAGAACCGGACCTTGTATCCAATTCCAGAAAAGATGGAGGGAAATCGGGAAACAAAGGTTCCGCGTATATAAATAAGAAGCACCCAGCAACATGCCTGCCAACAAAAGGTTGATCATCGGCAAGGCATTTATTTCAGGATTAAAAATATGCAGGAATGCGAATAACGATGCCGAGATAAACAGGGAAAGGAATTTATTCAGACGAGTATGTAATAAACGTCCCAATATATAGCCACGCATCAGAATCTCTTCAAACACTGCGACAAGCAGGAAAAACACCCACGCCCCCGCTAAATCCCAAGCCTTGAACTGAAAACCGACTACTTCCACTTCGCCCATAGCCAACGACAGACCGAAGCCTACCACATACAACAGGACAGCCATCAGAAACCCGTACCACAACCCTTTCGTATGTCCTCTGACGGACAGCCCCAAGTCAGAGAACGGACGGCGTTCAAAACGTAACATGATAGCGGCGGCAGTGAGAACAGCCAGCAGCATACTGCTTTCCAGCAAAATATACCCCACCAATCCCGGATGACGGGCTTCCACTCCAAGCACCATCGACAAGAATCCTCTCGCCAGCGTGCCGTACAATCCCATAAATATGAAAAATATTCCTATAAACAGTGGGATACACGCCCATACAGGAAGTCTCTTAGGTTCTTTTTTCTCCACAATATCTTCTGCCGTCATTTTACAATTTGTTAATCCAACTGCAAAATTAGATATAAAACATAAAAAAACATCATATAATTTCGTTTTTTCCTATATTTGTCAGAACAAATTCGCATGATTATGAAAATTAAACTACTATTGATAAGCTTTTTATTGGCAGCCAACGCTTTAGGAGCAGTAGCACAAGTGAGTAAAACTTATTATGTAAGCAAACCCGGCACACTTATTTCCATGATGACGGAGGATGAAGCCAACGCCGTCACCCATCTCACCCTGACCGGTAAGCTGAATGCAGAAGACTTCCGACATCTGCGTGACGAATTCGCCAGTCTGAAAGTACTGGACATCTCGAATGCCGAGATCAAGATGTACAGCGGCAAGGCGGGCACTTACCCCAACGGAAAGTTCTACATTTATATGCCGAATTTCATTCCCGCATACGCATTCTCAAATGTTGTAGACGGAGTAACCAAAGGCAAGAAGACGCTGGAGAAGATAATACTTTCGGAAAAAACCAAAAACATAGAGGATGCAGCCTTCAAAGGTTGCGAAAACTTGAGAATCTGTCAGATTCGCAAAAAGACAGCTCCCAATCTGTTGCCGGAAGCGTTGGCGGACAGCGTTACCGCCATCTTCGTACCTCTAGGCAGCAGCGATTCTTACCGTAATAAGGACAGATGGCAGAACTTCGCTTTCATCGAGGGTGAACCGGTAGAAGCAACCTTGCAAGTGGGACTGATGGGCAAATTGGAAGAAGAGATTCTGAAAGCCGGATTACAACCTAGAGACATCAATTTCCTGACTGTAGAAGGCAAACTGGACAACGCCGATTTCAAACTAATCCGCGACTATATGCCGAATCTGGTAGCGGTCGACATTTCAAAAACAAACGCAACGGCCATCCCCGACTTCACTTTCTCACAGAAGAAATACCTGCTGAAAATAAAACTGCCCCGCAATCTGAAATCTATCGGTCAACGTGTATTCAGTAATTGCGGCCGTCTGTGCGGCACATTGGAACTTCCCGCCGGTGTGACGGCTATTGAGTTCGGCGCATTTATGGGATGCGACAATCTTCGCTATGTAGTGGCTACCGGAGATAAGATTACGACCGTCGGAGACAGTTTGTTTGGCGAAGGAGTGCCGAGCAAGTTGATTTATAAGAAATAAATGATTCTAACAACGATAATGGCGGTATCTCTCATGGGGATACCCGTCGCTGACGAGCCCAAAGACTCGGTGATGCGGAAAGAGGCAGACGCGTTCATGGCACGGATGAGTCCGACGCTGCAGCCCACACAGCGTGACGCTATATTTACAGCTATCAACGGAAATACGAAGAAGTTGGAAAATGTAAGAAATGCGCGTAATGGCAAACCTACTTATCCCGCAAATGTAAAAGTGACAGAGCCCGCCGGTAATCTGAGGCTTTACACCCCTACCACTTCCACCAACAATACATTGCTTATCTATCTGCATGGCGGAGGATGGACAATCGGCAGTTTGAACAGTTGTGCCCGGTTTTGCAGCGAAGTCTGTTCGAGAAGCGGCATAAGTGTCCTCGCTGTTGACTATCGTTTATCCCCCGAACACCCTTATCCGACACCGCTTGACGATTGTGAGGAAGCGATCAGCTTTGCAATAAAGAATGCAGCCCGTTGGGGATGTTCTCCCAACCGGATTATGGTAGGCGGTGATAGTTCCGGCGGCAATCTCGCCATTTCTTCCACATTGAGAATGAACGAAGGGGATATAGCGGGGCTTTTGCTTTTCTATCCCGTTGTGAAGGCATGGAATGACCATACCCCTTCATGGCAGAAGTACGACAAGGGATTCGGGCTGGACGGAGATTTAATGGAGGCGTTCAACCAAAGTTATGAGTCATCACCCGATAGGATACACAATCCGGAAATATCCCCCATGTCGGCCACAGACAAAACCTTGAAAAAACTACCTCGTACACTCCTTATCGCAGCCGGACGAGATATCCTGGCTTGCCAAGGGAAAGAGTTTATCGACCGTATCACTTCTCTTGGCGTGAATGCTACCCGACTCGAATTTCCCTCGGCAGTGCATTTGTTTATCACTGTGTCCGGTCAAGAAACAGCTTTCAATGAAGCGGTGAAGCATACAGTGGAATTTCTTGGCAAATAAAAAGTAATCAAAACTCAACTATGGAGATAAAAACAGCTGTTTTCTTACAAAATAACAAATAAACGAATAAATAAGTGGCTTTAAAAATGCCACTTTCATCCGTTTTCCGTATATTTGCTTCGATATGAATTAAAGAAGGGAATCGCAATATGATGAAACAAATACCATACGGATTGACGGATTTCGGACGCATCCAAAAAGAAAACTATTATTATGTGGATAAGACGATGTTTATCGAAAAGATAGAAATGCAGCCGTCTTATCTCTTCCTCATCCGCCCCCGACGTTTCGGGAAAAGCCTCACGCTGGCGATGTTGGAGGCGTACTATGATGTCCGTTACGCTGACCAGTTCGACGAATTGTTCGGGAAGCTGTATATCGGGCAACATCCCACACCCATACATAACCAGTTTCTCATCATGAGATTCAATTTCTCGGAGGTGAGCTCGAATATCAATGAGGTGGAGGAGTCTTTCCGGATGCATTGCTGCGGGAAGCTCAGACATTTTCTGCAAAAGTACGAACAGATATTGGGAAAGGAAATCTGGGATGTGCTGAATGCGGAGACGCTTGAAGAACCGGGAGCATTGTTATCCGCCATCAATTCGTATGCCACCCTCAAGGGGAACATCAAAATATATCTACTGATCGATGAATACGATAATTTCACGAATACCATCCTATCGACTTACGGAACGGACTTATATCGGAAAGCGACGCATGGTGAAGGGTATATCCGGAGATTCTTCAATGTAATAAAAGCCGCCACCACGGGAATGGGATCCGCCGTCAACAGACTGTTTATCACGGGAGTAAGCCCGGTGACGATGGACGACGTGACAAGCGGATTCAACATAGGAACGAATATCACAAACGATCCCTGGTTTAACGACTTGGTGGGGTTCAGCGAGAAGGAACTGCGGGAAATGCTGGCCTATTATAAGGAACAAGGAGCTCTTCCTATGTCCATAGACGACACGGTGGCAATGATGAAACCAAACTATGACAATTATTGCTTCAGCAAAAATAAATTAGCGGATTGCATGTTCAACTCGGACATGGTGCTCTATTGCATGAAGTCATTGATATTGCACGGAGTCAAACCGGACGAGATTGTAGATCCGAATATCCGTACGGACTTTAACAAGCTTGCCTACCTCATCCGTCTTGACCACGGACTGGGAGAGAATTTCTCTGTCATCAAGGAGATTGCGGAAAAGGGAGAAATAATAACCGATATTGTCACTCATTTCTCCGCACTGGAAATGACGAACGTAAGCAACTTTAAATCTTTGCTGTTCTATTTCGGAATGCTTTCTATTAAAGGGGTCGATATGATGGGGCGTCCCATCCTGCACGTTCCCAATCTGGTGGTTCGCGAACAGTTATTCAATTTCCTGATTCAAGGATATGCCCGTCATGATATTTTCAAGCTCGACGTGAACCAGTTGCTGACGCTTTTTGAGAATATGTCCTTCAAGGGAGAATGGAAACCGTTGTTCGAATTTGTGGCAGAGGCCATCCGGGAGCAGAGCCGGATAAGGGAATATATAGAAGGGGAAGCCCATATCAAAGGATTCCTACTCGCCTATCTAAGTATGTTCCGCTATTATCAACTGTATCCGGAATATGAAATGAACAAAGGCTTTGCAGATTTCTTCTTCAAACCCAGTCCGGCCGTACCTGTATCTCCACCCTACACTTATCTGCTGGAAGTGAAGTATGCGAAAGCCGGTGCTCCGGAAAAGGAAATAAGGGAGCTTGCCGATGAAGCGCGGGAGCAGCTGATCCGTTATAGCAAGGACGAATGTGTGGCGGAAGCCCGTCAGAAAGGGAAACTGAAACTGACAACGGTCGTATGGAGAAGCTGGGAACTGGCGCTGATGGAAGAGGTAGAATAACAGAGGGTCAGTTCATTCATTCAAATGAACTGACCCTCTCTTTCTTTTAAGTGGTCACTTATTTGTCTCCGTACATCTTCGCCCGCAATTCCTTAATATGGTCGGAAGTGATATATTCGTCATATTCCATCATCTTGTCAATGATACCGTTCGGTGTCAGTTCGATGATGCGGTTGGCAACGGTCTGGATAAATTCGTGGTCATGAGATGAGAAAAGGATATTTCCCTTATATGTCTTCAGGTTGTTATTGAAAGCCTGAATAGATTCCAAGTCCAGGTGATTGGTAGGAGTATCCAGAATGAGGCAGTTTGCATTGCGAAGCTGCATACGAGCAATCATACAACGCATCTTTTCACCTCCGGAGAGCACGCTTACTTTCTTCAGCACCTCTTCGCCGGAGAAAAGCATACGGCCAAGAAAGCCTTTCATATATACCTCGTTGCCTTCTCCGAACTGACTCAACCAATCTACCAGATTCAGGTCGGTATTGAAGAAGTCGGTGTTATCCAGCGGCAGATAAGCAGTCGTGATAGTCACTCCCCAGTTGAAATGCCCTGCATCCGGTTTCATATTTCCGTTAATGATCTCAAACAAAGCTGTCATCGCGCGCGGATTGCGTGAGAGGAATACTACCTTGTCACCTTTCTCTATGTTAAAGTTCACGTCGTTGAAGAGCACTACGCCTTCCTCCGTCTTCTTACTCAGTCCGGAAACCTCCAGAATCTGGTTACCCGGCTCACGTTCAGGAGTAAAAATAATGCCCGGATACTTACGTGAAGAAGGTTTGATTTCTTCTATATTCAACTTCTCAAGCATTTTCTTACGACTAGTAGTCTGCTTGCTCTTCGCTACGTTCGCACTGAACCGACGGATAAACTCTTCCAACTCTTTCTTCTTCTCTTCCGCCTTTGCCTTCTGGTTCTGCTGCTGACGGAGAGCCAACTGGCTGGATTCGTACCAGAAACTATAGTTACCGGCAAACATATTGATTTTTCCATAGTCAATATCTACGGTGTGCGTACATACGGAGTCGAGGAAGTGACGGTCGTGACTCACCACCAATACCGTATGTTCGAAATTGGAAAGATATTCCTCCAACCAGGTTACCGTCTCCATATCCAAGTCATTGGTAGGCTCGTCGAGCAAAAGATTGTCCGGATTTCCGTACAACGCCTGAGCCAGCATGACACGAACTTTTTCTTTACCGCTCAGTTCACCCATCAATGTATAGTGTTTGTCTTCTTTAATGCCCAATCCGCTCAGCAACATGGCTGCGTCACTTTCGGCATTCCATCCGTCCAACTCGGCAAATTTTTCTTCCAATTCGGATACTTTCAGTCCGTCTTCGTCTGTGAAATCTTCTTTTGCATACAATTCTTCGCGTTGCTTCATGATGTCCCACAACACGGTATGTCCCATCATGACGGTATCCATGACGGTATATGAATCCCACTTGAAGTGGTCCTGACTCAACACTGAGAGACGTTCGCCCGGTCCGAGCGCAATCGTACCTGTTGTAGGGTCCAGATCTCCGTAAATCGTACGGAGAAACGTAGACTTTCCCGCACCGTTCGCACCGATAATACCATAACAGTTACCACTTGTAAACTTCAG
>UMBU01063051.1_pt1 | contig 14931 bp, 5 predicted proteins | sample 1964051 | NCBI WGS metagenome assembly UMBU01 (sample SAMEA4835949, study PRJEB28245) | human gut metagenome | biome: gut microbiome; material: fecal sample | place: Denmark | collected 2008
TGTTCTCCGGCATGACGCAGCAGAAAGCCGAGCCGGGAAGCGTCAAGCAGAAGATTTCGGACCTCTACAAGATGGGGCTCGACTCGGTGCGCCTGAACGCCGAGGGCGCCGCTCCGATCAAGGCCGCCGTCGACGGAATTCTCGCCATCGGCGACCGCTCGCAGCTGACCGCCGCAGTGGCCAGGCTCCACTCCTCGATCGCCAATCCGTTCTTCGGCGTGGGCGTGCAGTCCGACCTGATGAACAGCGACATCAACGCGCTCTACGCCTCGCAGCCCGACCTGATCATGGGCGACCGCGACTACTACCTCGATCCCGAGAACGAGTCGATCCGCACCGCCTACAAGGAGTATCTGGGCAAAATCTTCCGGCTGTCGGGCGTTCCCGAGGCCGACATCGACAAGGCCGTCGCCGGCGTGCTGTCGATCGAAACGAAGCTGGCCGAGAAAAACTGGTCGAGCGTCGAACTGCGCAACATCCCCGCCATGTACAACCCCACGAAGAAGGCCGATTTCGAGAAGGCCTACGATGCCATCGACTGGGCCGAGTACTATAAGACAATGGGCATCGGCGATTTCGAGCAGATCATCGTGACGACCCCCTCGGCCCTGGCCAACGCCAACGAACTGATGAAAACCGCCCCGCTGGAGGACATCCGCTACTACCTCGCCGCACAGTACATCGGCGCAGCCGCCAGCTACCTGAGCGACGACTTCATCAACGCGTCGTTCGACTTCTTCGGCCGCGTGATGTCGGGCAAGCAGGAGCAGAAACCCCGCTGGAAGCGCGCCATGTCGGTGCCCAACGGAACCCTTTCGGAAGCCGTCGGCGAGATGTACGTGGCCAAGTACTTCCCCGAGAAGGACAAGGCCCGGATGCTCGACATGGTGAAGAACCTGCAAACGGCCCTCGGTCAGCACATCGCCGCCCTCGACTGGATGTCCGACGCCACGAAAGCCAAGGCGCAGGAGAAACTCGCGGCCTTCACCGTGAAGATCGGCTATCCCGACAAGTGGAAGGACTACACGACGCTGAAGATCGACCCTGCGAAGAGCTACTGGGAGAACATCGTCGAGGCCAACGCCTGGTATACGTCCGACAACATTTCGAAACTGGGCAAGCCCGTGGACAAGGACGAGTGGCACATGTCGCCCCAGACGGTGAACGCCTACTACAATCCCACGACCAACGAAATCTGCTTCCCGGCCGCCATTCTCCAGCCGCCGTTCTACAACCCCGACGCCGACGACGCGGTGAACTACGGCGCCATCGGCGTGGTGATCGGCCACGAGATGACCCACGGGTTCGACGACCAGGGCCGCAATTTCGACAAGGACGGCAACATGAACAACTGGTGGACCGACGAGGACGCCGCCGCGTTCAAGGCCAAGACGGACATTCTGGTCAAGCAGTTCGACGCGATCGAGGTTCTGCCCGCCAAGGAGGGACAGCCTGCGATCTTCGCCAACGGCGCATTGTCGCTCGGCGAGAACATCGCCGACCAGGGCGGCCTGCGCGTTGCCCGCACGGCCTACCGCAATTCGCTCGCAGGCAGGGAGGCTCCCGCCCCGATCGACGGATTCACTCCCGAGCAGCGTTTCTACCTGGGCTACGCCACGCTGTGGGCGCAGAACATCCGCGACGAGGAGATCGCCCGTCTCACCAAGCTCGACGTGCATTCGCTGGGCAAATGGCGCGTGAACGCCACGCTGCGCAACCTGCAGGATTTCTACGACGCCTTCTCGATCGCCGACGGACCGATGTTCCTGCCCGAACAGGATCGCGTAATCATCTGGTAACCCGCTTAAGAAGCGGGTTTCAGGGGCGGTGCCGGGCCATTCTGGCTTACGATCCAGCTCTGCGCCCGCCCGCTTGAGAAGCGGGCTTCAGGGGCGGTAAACGCCCACCGGAATCACGCCCCGGTCCGGAACGCTTCATTCAATAAAAAAGACGGCAGGGAGTTTTCCCTGCCGTCTTTTTCGTCTCCGGGCGGTGCAGCCCGGCTTTCCCCGCCGCGCGCCCGGTCCGGCGGCGGAGAACCGAAAAACCGGGCTTCGAAGCATCCATTTTTCGCTTTTTCTTTTAACTTTGTGCTAAAGAAGAAACGATGACCCGACATAAGGCATATACGAAAATTCCGTTTGCGGCGCTGTTTTTCGCCGCAACGCTGATTTCTCCGGCGCTCCATGCCCTGAACATCCCGGACTACCGCTTCCACACCATGCCCGAGACCTCCTATTACGGAGGCATCCACAGCATCGCCAAGGACAGCGTCGGGCGTATGTGGTTCAGCGGCTACGACGCCCTGTTCATGTACAACGGCACGTCGTTCGTACGGATGACCGACCTGGTCACGAACCTCTTGCCGAATTCCTACTGGTCCTACGGACAGGTGATCACGGACAACCGGAAAGGCCTGTACGTAGGGACTAACCAAGGGCTGCTGCGCTTCAACTACCGGAAGCTGGAGTTCGAATTCGTTCTGGAGGGCAATATCGGCTCGGTCACGGCGAACAACGACGGGACGGTATGGCTGATCCGCAACAACGGCATCGAATCGTTCAGCCCCGAACGGCTGCCCGCCGTGACCCGCTATCCGATGCCTCCGGAGATGTCCGCACCCGGGCGGACGCTGACGCTGGTGTGCACGAAGGAGTACGTTTACGCCGCGTCGGGCGGCGATCTCTACCGCCTGAACCGGGAGACCGGGCAATACGTCCTCTTCGCATCCGTCGGCGGCGGCAGCTGCGTGATCCGCGACGTGGTGGAGTGCAACGGGTCGGTATATGTCCTCACGCTCATGGACGGGCTCTACGAATGCGACGGCAACGGCAGGATCGGACGGTATTTCCGACTGCCGCTCGAATACGAGAAATCCGCCGGCGCCAAGGAGCTTCACCTCGATTCGCAGGGCATCATCTGGGTAGCGACGCAATCGGGACTGCTGCTGCTGGAGCCGCTTACCGCCAGCACGCAGCTGCTGCGTTCCGACCTCCACTATCCCTACTCCCTGCCCAACAATTCGGTATGGTCGATCTTCCCCGATCCCGACGGCGGGATATGGGTCGGCACATACGGCGGCAAACTGGCCTACATGACCTTCGCGGACAACGGCGTGGACTATTTCAAAGCCACGCCGGGCGGGCTGAACCATCCCATCGTCAGCTGTTTCGAAGAGGATTCGGAGGGCAATCTCTGGATCGGAACGGAGGGGGGGGGAATTAACCGCTGGGACCGCCGCGACGGCCGGTTCGTCTATTACACGCAGGAGAGCCGCTGCGGCCTGACGTCGAACATGATCAAAAAGCTGTGGCACGACGGAAACGACAGGCTGCTGGTCTCGGCGTTCAACGGCGGAATGCGGGTCTTCGACGAACGGCAGGGACGTTTCTCCGACCTGTACATGAACCATCCGGCCTCGGGACAGCCTTTGAGCGTCTATGACTTCGCCAAGGAGGGCGACCGGGGCATCTGGCTGACCGACCCGGACGCCGAGCTGATGTACAAGGATGCGAGTACGGGACGCGTGGAGACGGTCCGGCTGACAGACGCACAGGGAAACGCCGTCCGCATCCATATCGAAACGCTGTTCCACGACGAGCGGGGCGACCTGTGGCTCGTCGGGCACGACGGCGCATACGTCGTCGATCCCGCCACACGGCGGATTCTGAAGCGCCATTACATCGCAGAGGCCCCCTATTCGGTCAACAACCTCTGCTCTTACTGCGTCACCTCCGACTCCGACATCTGGTTCGGAACCCGCGGCGGCGGGGTCAACCTGCTGCGCCGCAACGGCAGTTACGTCAATTTCAGGGACCGGAACGGCGAAGGGCTGGAGGGCAAAACAGTCTTCGGCATCCTCGAAGACACCCCCTCGAAAGATGTCTGGTTCAGCACCAACGACGGGCTTTACTATTACGACCATACCGACGGGGTGATCCGCAAATCGCAGATCGACATCCCGAACCGCTGCGGGGCCTACTACGTGCGGGCTTGCTACAAGACCTCGAAAGGCGAAATGCTGTTCGGAGGGACGGACGGCTTCATCCTCTTCACCCCGGGAAAGATCAAATACAACGACCAGAAGCCAAAAGTCTATTTTACGGACCTGCTTATCAACAGCCGGCCGGCCGTGCCCGGCGCCAAGAACTCGCCTCTGGAGAAAGCCATTTCCACGCTCTCCTACCGCGGAGGCGAGGGCGACGTGATCGAACTGTCGCACCGGGAGTCGAATTTCGAAATCCGCTTCTCGGCGAACAGCTACCTGAACGCCGAGAAAAACCAGTATGCCTACCGCCTGCTGGGACACTCCGAAAGATGGTCCCTGCTGCCGCAGGGACAGAAGGCGGTGCAGTTCTTCAACCTGCCCGCCGGAAACTATGTCTTCGAGGTCAAGGCGGCCAACAACGACGGCCTGTGGGGCGACGAGGTTTCGGCGCTCGGCTTCAGGGTGCACCCCTCGCCCTTCCTCTCCCGCTGGGCCTACCTCGTTTATGCGGCGCTGCTCTCGGCGGTGGCCTACTTCATCTGGCGGTATTTCACCAACAAGAAGATTTTCGAACAGCGGCTCGAACTGGAGCGGATCAAGGAACAGAACATGAAGCAGCTGACCCAGGCCCGGATCAACTTCTTCACGAACATCTCCCACGACCTCAAAACTCCGCTCACGCTGGTCGTCGACCCGCTGAAACAGCTCAAGGAACCCCTGCCCGCCAATGCGCCGGGCAATGCCTACGTGCACCTGATCGAGAAGAACGTGGGGCGCATCCAGCGCATGATCAGCCAACTGCTTCAGTTCCGCGAAATCGAGAGCCAGAAGATCACCCTGAACCGCCAGCCGGGCGATCTGATCCGCTTCATCGACAGCATCTTCTCGCTGTTCGAGTTCTACGCCAACAAGAAGGGGATCGAAACCGGCTTCAACTCCCAGTATGAAAGTTTCTACACCAAGTTCGACCACGACGTGATCGAAAAAATCTTCACGAACCTCTTCTCCAACGCGATCAAGTACGCCTCGGAAAACGGTTATGTCGGCGTGAGAATCTACCCGGCGCGGCAGGACCAGCGCCCGGAGTCCGCTCCGCCGGCCGCCGGCACCGAATACATCGCCTTCACGGTCACCAACACCGGGGCGGAAATTCCCGACGACAAGAAGGAGGCCATCTTCGAATCGTTCAACCACCTCTCCGACCGCCGTCCCCAATTCGAGAGCAGCAGCGGCCTGGGACTGGCCATCGTCAAGGAGCTGGTCGGCAACCTCAACGGAACCATCACCCTCCGTTCGGGCAACTCGAAAGTCGCGTTCACGGTGGTCCTGCCCTTCACGCTCAACGCCGAAAAGACCGACAGCGCCGCCGAATCGTACGAATACACGGTCTCCGAAATCGACAACCTGCTGACCGAATCCGACGTCATGGCTCCCAACGACCGGCACGACCGCAAGGCGTGCAACATCGTGGTCATCGAGGACGACCCCAACCTGCGGAGCTACCTCGAACAACGGCTGTCGAAACACTACAACGTATACACCGCGGCAAACGGCAGCGAAGGCATCGCCAAAGCGGAGAGAATCTGCCCCCAGATCGTCATCACCGACCTGATGATGCCCGAAGCCGACGGCTTCGAGGTATGCCGCTCGCTGCGTTCGAACATCAAGACCAGCCATATCCCGGTGATCATGCTTTCGGCTCTGGGCAAAAACACCGAAAACAAGATCAAGGCACTGGAATGCGGAGCCAACGTGTTCATCGACAAGCCCTTCGATATGGATTTCCTGCTCAAACAGGTTGCCAACCTCATCCGCAGCCAGCAGGAACTCAAGGAGCGTTACAGCAAGAAGTACATCGCCGAACCGTCGAAGATCACCATTTCGTCGATGGACGAGGAACTGCTGAAAAAGGCGATGAACTACATCGAACGGAACATGGACAACAGCGACTACAACGTGGATTCGTTCGTGTCGGACATGTCGATCGGACGCACGCTCCTCTACCAGAAGATCAACGACATCACGGGCATGTCGATCAAGGAGTTCATCATGGACGTCCGGCTGAAACGGTCGGCCCAGCTGCTCCGGGAGTCGGACCTGACCATCTCCGAGATCTCGGTCCTGACGGGATTCGCCAATCCCAAATATTTCAGCATCTGTTTCAAACGGCATTTCGAACTGACCCCATCCGAATTTAAGAAGAAATCCTGACGCAAACCGCACGAAAGGAGCCGACCGAACCGGCTATGAATATCTCGTGCTTTCGTATCCGCCGGAGCAGCGTCCGCATCTGCCCGCAGAAACCTTCCCGCCGTCGCCCCGCGCGACCGGCAGGGAGGTTTCATTTTGTCCGGACGGGACTCTTCGCAGGTCTGCGCAGCGCCCGCAGCGCCCGGATATGCTCCTTTTTTTTACCCCTCCGTACGAAATGGAACCATTTCCGAATAAACGACGCCCATCCGGTCGCCCCGTTTTATTGACCTTTGCAATACGGGGTCCGAAGTCCCCGGCGTCCGCTTTTCCTTCGAAATACATAAAAAATTTAAAAAATTAAAACCTGAAACCTATGAAAAGATGATCGGAAAACCACACCAGGCGACGAAGTGTCTCCCGCCCCTCCAGACAATCCCTTTATAACGGAGATACAAGCACTAACCAAAAAGAAACCTTTTATGATAATGAGCATGTACAAAAAGCTTATAGGCAGCCTGACGATTTCCCTCTTATTCCTGCTGTCTGCAACACCGTCGTTCGCCCAGCAGAACGACGTCAAAGTAACCGGTAAAATCACCGACGGAAGCGGCGCCCCGCTGGCGGGAGTCGTTGTCGTGGTAAAGGACGGCAAAAGCAACAACGGAGCCGTATCCAATACGCAAGGTGTTTATGAAATCAAAGTTCCCGCATCCTCGACGCTTCTTTTCACCTGTCTGGGCTATACCGACCAGGAAGTGAAACTCGGCGCATCGAATGTCGTAAACGTGACGATGACCGAAGACGCCCAGTCCCTCGACGAAGTGGTCGTCGTGGGTTACGGTACGCAGAAAAAGAAAGACCTCACGGGAGGTCTCGCCGTCGTCAGCAAACAGACGCTGGAAATGGTCTCGACCAACAACCTGATGGACCGTCTGGTCGGCCAGGTCGCCGGTCTGAACATCACGACCGGCAACGAAGCGCCGGGCAGCAACCAGACCCTGCTGATCCGCGGCCAGAACTCACTGACGGCCAGCAACGACCCGCTGATCATTCTCGACGGCATTCCCTACTCGGGCGGACTGGCCGACCTCGACCCGAACATCATCGAGAACATGTCGGTGCTGAAAGACGCGTCGGCCGTGGCCATCTACGGTTCGCGCGGCTCGAACGGCGTCATCCTGATCCAGACCAAGCGGGGTTCGCAGGGCGAATTCCATGTCACCTACAAAACGAAGCTCGCCATCGCCGAGCCGATGCAGCGCATCGAAACCATGGGTCCCAACGAGTTCATCCGCCTCAAACAGGACATGGGCCGGCTCAAGAACAATTACAGCGGCGAGCAGCTCGATCCGCTGGTAGGTTCGATTATCAGCGCCAGCGAGAAGGTAAACTACGCCAAGGGCATCACCAACGACTGGCAGGACTATGTCTTCCGCACGGTCTTCACGATGGACCACCAGCTGAGCTTCCAGGGCGGCAACGAGAAGACCACCTATATGGCCTCGGTTTCCTACCTGGACAACCCCGGCGTGGTTTACAATTCGAATTACCAGCGCACGAACGTCTATGCCAGCATCAACCAGAAAATGAACGACTGGCTGTCCGTAGGTCTCACCACGCAGTTCGTGAACCGTGAGACCGGCGGTGCGACGCCGAACCTCGAACATGCCATCAAGCAAAGCCCCTACGGCATCTACAAGGACGAGACCGGCGCCTACTACGAGGAGCCGATGGACTACTCGAACCTGCCCAACCCGATGAAGGACGTCAACGCCGACCAGAAACGCACGGGCCGCAACTTCATGGCCAACGGGTTCCTCGATCTCAAACTTCCGGTCAAAGGGCTCTCTTTCCGGTCGCAGTTCGGCTACAACTACCGCAGCCAGATGAACGGAACCTACTACGGCCGCAACACCGTAACGGGTAAGAAAGTCGACGGCCGCGCCGAGCTGGCCAACAACCACACGACGGACTGGACGTGGGAGAACGTGCTTAAATTCGACCGGAATTTCGGCAAACATCACATCGACTTCACAGGTCTCTTCTCCATGCAGGAGGCCCAGTATACAGCCGCTTCGCAAAGCGGCGAAGGCTTCGTAAACGACGACTCGAGCTTCTACCGGATGGACGGCGCCGAGAACAAGATCGCCATCAGTTCGTCTTTCTGGAAAGAGAACTTCGTTTCGGGCATGTTCCGTGTGAATTACGGCTTCAACAGCAAATACCTTCTGACACTCACCGGACGCGCCGACTCGTTCTCGGCCTTCGCTGAAAACCACAAATGGGCTTTCTTCCCCTCGGCTGCCGTTGCCTGGCATCTCGGCGAGGAGAGCTTCATCAAGGACAACGCCTCTTGGATCGACATGCTGAAGATCCGCCTCTCATACGGCGCCAACGGAAACAACGCCATTTCACGTTATCAGTCGCTCGACCGTCTCTACTCGACCAATGGTGTCAAATATATTTGGGGCGACAACAGCGACGCCGCCAACTCGGCCTACCTGCCGAGCGACGGTATCGGCAATCCCGACCTGCGTTGGGAGACCACCTATACGGCCAACCTCGGTATCGACTTCCAGTTCTTCAACGGCCGTCTGGGCGGTACGATCGACATGTACCTCTCCAACACGCACGACCTGCTGATGTCGCGTACCGTTCCCATTATGAACGGTTACAGCAAGATTCTCTACAACGTCGGCCAGACCCGCAACAAGGGTATCGAACTGACGCTCCATTCGCAGAATATCCGCAAGAAGGATTTCAGGTGGGAGACCGACTTCACCTTCTCGCTCAACCGCGACAAGATCGTCGCGCTGCGCGGCGACGGCAGAGACGACATCAACAACAAGTGGTTCATCGGCCAGCCGCTGTCGGTCTACTACGACTGGAACATGATCAGCATCTGGCAGGAAGGCGACGAGTTCACGTTCATCGACAAGGACGGCAAGGAGGTGGCCCACCAGACTGGAGCCACGCCCGGAGCCGCCAAACTGGAGGATGTCGACGGCAACGGCGTCATCGACTCCAAAGACCGCAAGGTGATCGGCAGCAAACAGCCGAGCTTCACGATGTCGATGGGCAACCGTTTCTCCTACAAGGACTTCTATTTCTCGTTCCTGTTCAACGGCGTCTTCGGCAAGTGGATGACGGACAACGTGGCCAACATCTCCTCGTATACGTTCGGTTCGGGCAACTACATCCACGGCGTGAAATACTGGACGCCGGAGACCCCCGACGCAGAGGTCGTTTCGCCGGGTTACCAGGCCTCCTTCAGCCACGGCTACTACAAGAAGCTCAACTACGTGCAGCTGCGCAACATCACGCTGGGCTACCGTGTCAATCAGAAATTCGTCCGCCGGATCGGCTTGAGCGCCATCGACGTGAATTTCAGCGTGAACAACGTCTGCGCCTTCTCCAACATGCGCCAGATGCTGAACTACGACAACACCTGGTTCGCATCGTTCCCGACCGCCCGTTCCTACGTACTGGGATTAACCTTAACCTTCTAATCAAGACCTGACTATGAAAACGATGAATTATATCAAGATCGGCATCGCGAGTTCGATCCTCTCAATAGCTGCGGGCTGCACCTCCTTCCTGGAAGAGGATCTGAAAAGTTCGCTGGCCCCCGACAACACTTACACCAGTTCACTGGGCTTCGAGGTGGGAGCCACGGGGCTCTACGCCATCGCCCGCTCGGAATACAACACCTGGGGTGAAAACGGCGCTTTCATGCACAACGGCGCCTGCGCCTACGAGGTGCTCCAGATTTCGACCGACCTCTGCCGCATGGGAACCGTCCGCGACGGTTCGCTGGTTCCGTTCGCCGAAATGACGCTCAACCCGTCGACGCTTTTCGTCGGTTCGTACTGGAACTGGGCCTACAACCTGATCGCTTCGGCCAACGAACTGCTGATCTATTCCGAAAAGAACAACAACTGGGACTATCCCACCGACAAACAGCTTTACCAGGCCGAAGCCCGTTTCTTCCGGGCTTACGCCTACCGCACGCTGGTCTACCTCTACGGCGACGTGCCCTGGGTCGAAACCATCCAGAAGCCCTTCCTGCTCTCGTTCTCGCGCGATCCCAAGATCGAGGTGCTGGGCAACATCATCAAAGACCTGGAATTTGCCAAGACGTACCTTCCCGACAATCCCGACAACGTGAAGGAGGGCAAGCTTACGACGTGGGCCGCACGCCACCTGCTGAGCGAAATGTACCTGCTGCGCGGCGCCGAAGGCGACTATAAGCTGGCCGAGGAGAATGCCCAGGACGTGATCGACTGCCCGTATTACAGTCTGATGAAAAGCCGCTTCGGCAACGCCAAGAACGATCCCGGCGACTATTTCAGCGACATGTTCGTCGAAAACAATCAGAACCGTTCAGCCGGCAACACCGAGGGTATCTGGGTCATGCAGTTCCAGTACAACACGGTCGGCGGCGGCACGAATTCCGACGACTGGACCCGCCGCGCCTGGAATCCCCAGTACCACGCCATCGACGGATTCGCACTGGCCGACTCGCTCGGCGGCCGCGGCCTGGCGCAGATCTATCCGCTGAAGTGGTGGATCGGCGTCAAGGGAACCAACGCCACGACGGCCGGAGAAAAGGAGGGTTTCCCCGATATTCAGGAAAAAGGCATCTTCGAAGACGGCGACATCCGCAACTCGGAGTACAACATCAAGCGCAACTGGTACTACAACAACCCGCTGACGCCCAACAAGCTGGGACAAAAATGCCCCATCGACGACAAATCGTGGTCGCAGGCCCAGCTCTTCCCGGCGCTGAAGAAATTTTTCTTCGGTAAGGAGGAAAACCTCCAGCTTACCGGCGCATACAAAGACCGCATGAAATTCCGCCTGGCCGAGACCTACCTGCTGCTGGCCGAAGCCTACCTGCGTCAGGACATGCCCGATAAGGCCGCCGATGCCGTGAACGAAGTGCGCCGCCGCGCCAAAGTGTCCGACGTTTCCGACGAGGAGATGACGATGGATTTCCTGCTCGACGAGCGCATCCGCGAACTCTACGGCGAAGAGAGCCGCCGCTTCACGCTGATACGCACGGGCAAACTGCTCGAACGCGTGAGAAAGTACAACCCCGAGGCGCGCGACCTCATCCAGGATTTCCACGTGCTGTGGCCCATTCCGCAGGCTATCCGCGACGCGAATGTCGGCAATTTCCCGCAGAATCCCGGATATGAAGGTTACGAAGGCTAAAAACCTTCGTCCCCGCCTCCGGGCGGATCAGACAAGAATGTGTCCGGCAGATTCCGGACCGTATCAGCAACCACGAAAAAAACAGTTATGAAAAAGATAAAATTTGCATGCAACCTGTCGCTGCTGACCCTTTTCGCACTCGGCCAGTGGGCCTGTGAATGGGACCCGTACGAACACGACAGCGACCCGGTCCGGGAAACTCTGGAGCTGACCGCCTCCGCCTCCCAGATCGCTTTGGACGAAAACGACCTTTCGGCTACGGTACTGACCTTCGACTGGACGCCCGCGCGTCCGATGCCCGACGAGTATCTGGTGTCCTACACGACCAAACTGGACCTGCTGAACAACAACTTCGGTTCGTCCACCGCCATCGTGACGAGCGAAGACGACGGCATCTTCAGCCGGAGCTACACCTCCGAGCAAATCAACAACTGGGCTAACGAGCGCTGGAAAGTGCCCGTAAACAAGACCTTCACGCTGGCGTTCCGCGTCATCGCGGAGTATGCGGGCGGCCCCACATACGAAATGCCCGAAGTGCGCACCGTGGAGGTGACCGTAACCCCGATCAAGGTCGATGTCTTCGATGCCGACAAGGTGTCGCTTTCCGGCACGGCCATCAGCAGCGTGACGGAGATCGAAAAGACGGTCGAGAATGCGAACCTCTATGCCTGGTACGGCGAATTGAGCATCGGCGAGTTGCAGATTCCCGTCGAGCTGGAGGGTCAGACCTACTACATCGTTCCGAGCGACGGCAACGGCGCGCTCCGCGACGGGGAGCTTGTCGACGTGAAGATGACGGAAACCCCCGTTTCGTGGAATATCCCGAGCGCCGGCAACTACCGCCTGCTGATCGACATGGAGAAGAAGCAGGTGCGCATTTACTCTCCGGCGACCGATCTGAAGCCGCTGTCGGTAACGTTCCATCTGACTGGGGATGCTTCCAATCCCGAAGTGACAATTCCGGTAACCGGTGTTCTGTACCTGTACGGCGCCGGCACAGGTTGGGGAACGAAAGAGGTTACTTTCGAGCCAAGTATGGCCGATCCGCAGATACTGGTTTACGATGCTGCGAAGCATAACGGTACGAAGTACAAGGGAAAGATGAAGTTCGCTCTGGCAAAGGGATTTACCGACAGCGAAGGCAAACCTCTCATGCAGTCGAACGGCAAACCTTTTGATCTGTCCCACTCCTATTGTTTCACTTGTCCTCCCAAAACGGATACGGAGAAGCAGGAGATTTCGCTACCGCTGGGTAAGGTAAGCGAGTTGCATGGCGGAGTGTCCAGCGCGGTGCGAAATTCTTACTACGATGTTCCTTCCGCCGATCTACTGATTCTCGACCTGCGCAATATGACGATCCTGGCCCGGAACAAATAACGCCGGACCGCACGACTGAAAAATATTGCCGTATCGGAATGGAGACTGGGTTCCGGCCGACAGGAAGATACGGCAATATTCCATTACAACGACAATCAATCGTAAAAACAGCAACATGATACACATGAGAAATCTGATGACCGGCTGTCTTCTGGCAGCATTTCTTTGCGCCGCTTCCTGCGGTTGCTCGAAGGACAACGGCGGCGGCGAAGAAGGCGGCCAAGTTGCCGGTGTGACCGTAAAGCCCGCCTACAACAAGTCGGAAGTGCTGCACAACCCGCTCAACGGCTGGGTGATGTATGTCAGCGCGGACTACGATCCCTCCTATTTCGACAAGGAGATCTACGTACCGCTGCTCGGAAAGAACGTAAGGGTGGCGGACTACGCTTCGGCCTGCTATATCCGCACGAAATGGTCCGTGCTGAATCCCGCAGACGGGCAGTACGCTTGGAAAGACCCCGATTCGAAGGTTTACAAACTGGTTCAGAAAGCCCGGGAGCTGAAACTCCCCATCGCTTTCCGCGTCGTGGTGGACGGACGTGACCAGGGCGCCAATACGCCCCAGTTCGTCTACGATGCCGGAGCCGAATACGCGATGTCGGAGCCGAAATACCCCGACCGCAAGACCCCGATGCCGCAGGACCCGATCTTCCAGCGCTACTACGAGAAGTTCGTCGCAGCCCTCGCCGAGGAGTTCAACGATCCGGAATACACCTCGTTCATCGACGGCTACGGCCTCGGCAAGTGGGGCGAGGGCCACAGCGTGGCTTACAACAAGGACGACGTATCGGCTGTCGATGAGAATACGGAAACGGTGAAGCGCGAAGTCCTCGACTGGATCACCAAGCTCTACGCCAAACACTTCACGAAGGTTCCCCTGGTGATCAACTACCACCGCGTACTGGGCCATCCCACGAGCCAGGGCACGGCAAACCCGAACAGCGAAAGCCTCGTGGCCCTGGCCATCAGCAACGGCTACTGCATCCGCTCCGACGCCTTCGGCATGAACAACTCCAGCTGGGGTTACAGCACCTGGGAGAAGGCAATCGCCGCACAATGGCGTTACAAGGTCCCCATCATCATGGAGGGCGGATATATCGTCAGCAGCCACAGCTACTGGAACGACCCGGCCGGCTACCGCCAGGGACACCCCGAAGATGTCCGCCAGGGCGAATTCGACTCCTCGGCCGAAGCCCGCGTCAACATGATGGACTTCCGTGTCGGCCAGGAGACCGAGTCGTGGTTCAACGATGCCTTCAGCCTCGTGCAGCGCTTCGTCTCCGAAGGCGGCTACCGTCTCTATCCCGACCAGGTGATCGTTCCCGACCAGGTGAGCGCAGGCAGCCGTGTCAAGGTCGCTTCGCGCTGGCGCAACATGGGCTGGGGCTATTTCCCGAACAACCTGCCGCAGTGGAACTACAAATACAAGGTGGCCTTCGCTTTGATCGACGCTTCGGACAAGGCGCAGAAGGTCTTCGTCGACAAGGACTGCGAGCCTTCGACCTGGGTCGAGAGCAAGCCCTTCTCCTACACCTTCGAAACGCCGGCCGTCGATCTTCCCGCGGGGAAATACACGTGGGGCATCGCCATCGTTGACACGACGAAGGAGAACCGGCCTGCCATCCAGCTCGCCGTGAACAACGAAAAAACGGCCGAAGGCTGGGTGAAACTGCACGAAGTACAGATCAACTAACGCCTGAAAAACCATGAAGAGGGTTGCATTGCTTTCCGCAGCGCTGCTGCTGTCCGTCACCGCCTCCTTCGGGAGCGGCGTCCTGGTCGAGGCCGAGAGTTTCCGCGACAAGGGCGGGTGGGCCGTGGACCAGCAGTTCATGGACCAGATGGGTTCGCCCTACCTCATCGCGCACGGCATGGGCAAACCCGTGGCGGACGCCGTGACGACGGTCGAATTCCCGGAAACGGGAACCTACCGGGTCTACGTCCGGACGTTCAACTGGGTCGCCCCCTGGTACGACGGGGAAGGTCCCGGAAAGTTCGCCCTCCGGGTCGGCAGCCGGAAACTGTCCGCGACGCTCGGCTGCACGGGCAGCGAGTGGATGTGGCAGTGCGCCGGAAAGGTCTCCGTCCGGAAAGGTCCGGTCAGCGTTTCGCTGACCGACCTTTCCGGATTCGACGGCCGCTGCGACGCCGTCTAT
>UMBU01053658.1_pt1 | contig 14368 bp, 18 predicted proteins | sample 1964051 | NCBI WGS metagenome assembly UMBU01 (sample SAMEA4835949, study PRJEB28245) | human gut metagenome | biome: gut microbiome; material: fecal sample | place: Denmark | collected 2008
ACCAATATGTTGCGCAACTTCTACTACTAATTCTTCTTCACCATTTTGAATACGAATAGCAGTATTTAATCGAGGTAATTTATCTTCGCCATCAAATGCAATATCAATAACTGGCCCACGGGCACTAATTATTTTCCCAATATTTGCCATATTGACCTCCTTATTGTGCATTAGCTCCAGCAACAATTTCACTAACTTCGTTTGTAATTGCTGTTTGACGAGCTTGATTGTATTTTAATAATAATTGTTCTGTTAATTCTTCTGCATTATCTGTCGCATTTTCCATTGAAGTACGACGTGACGCATTTTCACTTGTCACACTTTCAACAAGATAACCATAAACGACAGCTTGTAGATACATTGGTATCAAACTATCTAAAACTTCTTCAGGACTTGGTTCAAAAACAGTGAATTTATTCGTAATTTCAATGTTTTCAAATTCATTTGTATCAATAGGTAAAAGTGTTACTGTACGAGGTTTAAATGTTAAGTTATTAACAAATTCAGTATAAATAATTTTAATACTTCCTACTTCCTTATTAATATAAAGATCTGTAACACTTTTAACTAATTTTGTCACTTCATCAAAAGCAAGTGTTGAATTTAATGAAGCAAAATCTGTATTGATTGATCCTTGATGAGTTCTACGGAAGTAATTCATTCCTTTACTTCCAATTGGATAAACATAATCGTTGTCTTTAATTTGATGACTAATTTCTTTAAAAACATTCGCATTATATCCACCACATAATCCTAAACTTGAAGAAATAACAATATAAACATCTTTTTCTTCCTTATTTTCAATAAGATAAGCAGAATCTTTTAATCCTTTATTAGAAGCTAAAATTTCTGCACATGTTTGTCGAACACCTTGATAATAAGGTTTTAATTCATCAAGTTGATTTCTTGTTTTTCGAAGTTTAGATGTCGCAACTAATTCCATTGCTTTTGTAATCTTTTTAGTAGATTCAACGGATTTAATACGACGCTTAATTTCTTGCATTGATCCAGGCATTAGTTAGCCCCTTGTGTTTTTAAGAATTGATCAACATAAGCGCCTGTTGCTTCTTTCATCTTCGCTTCTAATTCATTTGAAATCACTTTTTGAGTTTCTATTTCAGCAATAAATTCAGGATGAGACATTTGAATATTTTCTACTAAACCATCCATAAATTCTTGTACTTTTTCTACTTCTATTTGTTTTGTGTAACCATATTTTAATGCAAATAAAGTAATGACTTGTGTTGGCACACTACGTGGTGAATATTGTGCTTGTTTTAATACTTCACGTACTTTTGCCCCATGATCCAATGTTGCTTTAGTAGCAGCATCTAAGTCAGAACCAAATTGTGCGAAAGCTTGCATTTCTGCATATTGAGCAAGTTCAAGTTTTAATGAACCAGATACTTGTTTCATCGCTTTAATTTGTGCAGTTGAACCTACACGTGATACAGATAATCCAGTATCAACCGCTGGTCTAAATCCAGAGTTAAATAATTCTTGTTGTAAGAAAATTTGTCCATCTGTAATTGAAATAACGTTTGTTGGAATATATGCTGAGATATCCCCTGCTTGTGTTTCAATGATTGGTAAAGCAGTAATTGATCCTCCACCATTTTCTTCATTTAAACGACATGCACGTTCAAGTAATCTTGAATGTAAATAGAAGACATCCCCTGGATAAGCTTCACGTCCTGGTGGTCTTTTTAATAATAACGACATTGTACGATAAGCAACCGCATGTTTCGATAAATCGTCATAAACGATTAAAACATCTTTTCCTTCATCTAACCAATGTTCAGCAATGGCACATCCTGCATAAGGTGCAATGTATTGAATTGGTGCAAGCTCACTTGCTCCGGCAGAAACAACACATGTATAATCCATTGCGCCACCTTGACGTAATTTTTCAACAACTTGTGCAACTGTTGAGTTCTTTTGTCCAATAGCAACATAAACACAATAAATGTTTTGTCCTTTTTGATTTAAAATTGTATCAATAGCAATTGCAGTTTTACCTGTTTGACGGTCACCGATAATTAACTCACGTTGACCTCTACCGATAGGAATGATAGCATCAATTGATGTAATACCAGTTTGTAATGGTTGATCAACTGATTTTCTTGTCATGACCCCACTAGCAACACGTTCGATTGGTTTTGTTTTACCAGTATTGATTTCACCTTGACCATCGATTGCTTGTCCTAATGGATTCACAACTCTACCTAACATTTCATCCCCAACAGGAACTTCAATAATTCTTCCAGTACGTTTAACTTCGTCGCCTTCTTTAATCGTACTTTCAGATCCAAGTAGTACGGCTCCTACACTATCTTCATCTAAGTTCATGACCATTCCGTAAACATCATTTGGGAAAAGCAATAATTCACCTAACATGGCATTATCCAACCCATGAATAACACTTACACCATCACCAACAGTCACGACTGTACCGACATCTTTTTGTTCAATGATATCGTCATAATGCTTAATTTGTTCTTTAATTAAAGCACTAATTTCATTTGGTCTAAGCCCCACTATTTCCACCTACTTTCTTAATAGTTCTTTTTTAAGCATTTCTACTTTATTTTTAATTGTTCCATCATAAATACGGTTAGCAATTTGAACTTTAATACCACCTAATAATGATGAATCAATTGATAATTTTAAAGTAACTTTTTTGTTTTCTTTTTTACTGATTGCTTTTTCTATATCTTGAATTTGTTGATCAGTTAATTTGTATGGAGTATAGATTGTACCTTCTTCTATACCTAAATATTGATTAGATAAGTTAATATAAGATTTAATTATATCATCAATATAACGAATTCTTCTTGATTGCACTAATAGTTTTAAGAAATTTAAAACATATTGATCAACATTCCCTTTAAATGATTGATCCAATAATTGAATCTTTTTCTCATTTTCAATAAGAACGTGATTAAAGAATTGAACAATTTGAGGATCACTACCTAGAACTTCACCAACTAATTTGATGTCATCAAGATATTGAGTGACTTTATTTTCTTCTTTAGCTAAATCAAATAAAGATTCAGCATATCTATCACCAATAACACTCATTAGTTAACCACTTCATCAACAAATTCTTCTACTAAACCTTTGTTGATATCTTCATTCATTTCTTTGTTCATCACTTTAGTTGCAACCTCAATAGCAACATCCACAATTTCTTGTTTCATATCCACTTGAGCTTGTTTCTTTTCTGTTTCAATTTCTTTTTGTGCTTGTTCAATTTTAGCTCTTGCTTCTTCATTTGCTTGATCAATAATTTGTTGTCTTACTTTTTGACCGTCATCTTTTGCTTGATCAAGAATATCACGATATTTGCTTGCCGCTTCACGTGCTTCTTTTTCTGCAGTTTCTAAATTAGCAGAAGCTTTTTCATTCATTTCTTTTGCCTCATTAATTGTAGATTCAATATAATCTGCTCGTTTAGCAAAATACTCCATGACGTTTTTCCATAAATACTTTTTAAAAATAAGTAATAAAACTCCTGTAGATAATAATTGAACAATCAGTGTTGTAAGATTAGGGAATAATTTTCCTGCTATATCTGGCATCTTTATTCCTCCTTTGTCAGATTTTCAATTATTAATATACGAATAATAAGATTAAAGAAACTAATAAACCATAGATGGCAACTGTTTCTGATAAGGCAATCCCTAAAATCATCATAGTACGGATTTTACCTTCAGCTTCTGGGTTTCTACCTACAGCTTCTACAGCTTTACTAGCAGCAATCCCTTCACCAATCCCTGTTCCTAAACCGGCACATACAGCAAGACCTGCTGCAATAGCAATTAAACCTTTTACCATAATTTTTTCCTCCTAAAAAATAGTTCATTTTTTCATTTATATCTTAACTAGCGAACTAGTAAAGAACTTAATCTGGATTTTCCATCATTATCAAGATAGATGATAATGTAACAAATACCAATGTTTGAATACATCCTGAAAAAATATCAAAATAACAATGCAACACTGGTGCAATAATTGGTCCTAAGAAGTTAAAGTTAATAATAAAACTTGATAAGAACCCAGTAAATTGATAAACCAAATACATAAGTATTGATCCACTTAAGATATTCCCAAACAAACGCATTGATAACGAAATCAATGGCGAAAGAATACTTAATAAGTTTGTTGGTGGCCAAACGGCACCCCAAATATAGGATAATAATCCTTGTTTCTTGATTGCATTAAACTGAATTAAACAGAAAGTAATTGTTGTTAATGCAAGAGTAATAGAATAGTTTGAAGTTGGTGCTTCAAATCCTATTAATCCACTTAAGTTTGCAATAACTAAATAAACAAAAAGCATTGCAAAATAAGGATAATAATTCTTTTCAAATTTCTTAGGCATAATACTCTTTAAATAGTCATAAACCATTTTAATTCCTGTTTCTACAACCAAAACAACCCCTTTTGGTCGTGCTGTAGGATCAGCAGTCGCAAATTTCTTACCAGCATAAACAAAGAATATACCCATACATAACATAATAAATAATGAAAAGATCAATTCTACTTGTAAAGAATCTAAGAAGTTACTCACTCTTTCACCTCCTTCATTTGATAACTCACAATATAAATCGTTATTTTAATCACCATATAACCAAAGAGAACTCCTATGAGATTAAACCACTTTGGTATAAAAATAGCAATTAAAAAACCAATTGCATAAATAGCAAGTTTGACTATATTTAATAAGATAATTAAACTTGTTGATTTCTTTAAGTTTAATATCATATCAGACGTGATAATAATAACATAAAAAATAGCAAGATTAAATAAATATCCTAGCAAAAAGCCAAGTGGATAGCTGATTGATTTCATGATAAATCCAACAATTGAAAAAATCACAAACCCAATCAAAAATATAAATGCCGATCGTTTAAAAACTAACTTTTCATTCATGACTGTCCACCTTTTAATAAAATTCTCATCACTTCTATAAACGCTAAAATAAGAAAAACAAGCGTCATTAAAGGACGGGTTGATAATATATCATCCAAATATAAACCCAATATGACGCCAGCCATAAAAGTTCCAAATATTTTTCCTGACAATGTCAAAGCATAAATCAAATCTTTAAAAAGCTTTTCTTTATTATTCATCTGTACCAAATAGACGATCTCCGGCATCACCAAGTCCAGGAACAATATAACCATGTTCATTTAATTTTTCATCTAATGATGCAAGGGTAATATCTACATCAGGATGTGCTTCTTGAATAGCTTTAACACCTTCAGGAGCTCCTACAAGACAAACAAGTTGAATATTTTTTGCTCCTCTTTGTTTGATGTTTTCAATTGCCATATTGGCACTTCCACCTGTTGCAAGCATTGGATCTAAAACAATCACAAGTGCATCTTCTAAACCTTTTGGAAATTTAGCATAGTATTCACGTGGAATAAGTGTTTCTTCATCTCTTTCCATTCCAATATGCCCAATTTTAGCTGTTGGAATAATATCTCTAAAACCATCAACCAAACCAATTCCTGCACGTAAAATTGGTGCTAAGATAATTTGTTGGTCCATTTCTTTTCCCACCATAGCACAAACTGGTGTTTCAATTGCTTTATCTTTTAAAGAAACATGACGTGTAACTTCAAATGCCATAAGTTTTGCAATTTCATCTAAGTTTTGTTTAAAGATATAAGTTGATGTATTTTTATCACGCATGATTGTTAATTTGTGTTGAATTAAAGCATGATCTAATATTGTTACTGACATATTTGTCCTCCTAGATATATTTAATATTTGAATACATTGTGACCTTTTCAGTAAGTTTAGCTACTCGTTTTAAACATTCTTCTTTAATTTCATCTGTTTCTTCACTTTTTAAACGATACGCAATAATTCTTGCAACTTCTTCAAAGTCTTCCTCTTTGAATCCTTTTGTTGTCATTGCTGGTGTTCCAATGCGAATTCCTGATGCTTTAAATGGTTTTTCTGTATCAAAGGGAATTGCATTTTTATTAGCTGTAATATTGATTTCATCAAGTAGACGTTGTGCTTTTTTACCAGAAATACCACAACTTGCTTTTACATCAACAAGTAACAAGTGATTATCTGTTCCTCCAGCAACAAGTCTGAAACCTTCTTCTTTAAAGACTTTTTCCATTGCTTTTGCATTTTTAATAATTTGTTTGGCATATTCTTTAAATTCAGGTTGTTGAACTTCATAGAAACATTGTGCTTTTGCTGCAATAATGTGCATAAGTGGTCCCCCTTGCATACCTGGGAAGACAGCACGATCAATATCTGCCGCAAATTCTTTTTTACACATGATAACACCACCACGTGGACCTCTTAATGTTTTATGTGTTGTTGTAGTAACAATGTCTGCATATGGAAATGGTGAAGGATGAACACCTGCAGCAACAAGACCAGCGATATGGGCCATATCTACCATAAATAATGCTCCATTATCATGAGCTACTTTGGCCATAAATTCAAAATCAATGATTCTACTATAAGCACTTGCTCCGGCAACAACAAGTTTTGGTTTAATTTCTTCTACTTTCTTTTTATATTCTTCGTAATCAATTGTTTCTGTTTCTTTTGAAACACCATAGCTATAAAATTCATAGTTAATTCCTGAAAAGTTCAATGGATGCCCGTGTGTTAAATGTCCCCCATCTGCAAGTGACATTCCTAACACTTTATCTCCATGTTGTAATAAAGCTAAGTAAACTGCTGTATTGGCTTGCGCTCCACTATGTGGTTGAACATTGGCATGTTCAGCACCATAAATTTCACAAATTCTTTTTCTTGCAAGCTCTTCTACCTCATCAACAAATTGACATCCCCCATAATATCTTTTTGCTGGATACCCTTCGGCATATTTATTTGTTAGAACTGATCCCGCTAATTCTAACACTTCTTCAGATACAAAGTTCTCTGAAGCAATTAATTCAATATTACTTCTTTGTCTATTTAATTCTCTTTCTACGCTTTCAAATAATAGTTTATCCTTCATATTTATTTACTCCTTTTCTAAAGCCATCATTTTTTGAATTCTTGCATCATGTCTTCCGCCTTCATATTCGCTTTCAAGCCATGCATGTAAGATTTCTAAAGCAAGTCCTTCCCCAATAACACGTTGTCCCATTGCTAACATGTTAGAGTCATTATGTTGACGAGTTGCCTTTGCACTAAATACATCGTGGCATAAAGAACAACGAATTCCATCAACTTTATTGGCTGTAATACTTACACCAATACCTGTTCCACATACGACAACCCCCTTGTCGCACGATCCTGAAGCAACTGCCTTTGCTGCCTTTGAAGCAAAATCCGGATAATCACAACTATCTTCTGTGTATGTACCAAAATCTTCTACTTCATAACCATTTTTTTCCAAATCATCTTTTAATACATTTTTTAATCTAAGACCTCCATGGTCACATGCCATTGCAATTTTCACTTTAATACCTCCCTAATCTCTTCTTCTTGAATACAACCTTGACGTAATATTGTTACATCCTCATCAACTTTGATGACTGTACTTGCAAGTGTACTTTTACATTCTCCTTTAACAATCATTTTAATTTTTCCTTTAAATTGTTTGTAGACTTCTTGATCATTCAACAATGTTTCTTGACCAGAAATATTAGCACTTGTCACAAGCATTGGTCCTACTTCTTTTAAAAGCTTTAAAACAAAAGGATCATCAGGAATACGAATACCAATCGTATCGTATCCTGCCGTAAAGCCATCTGATAAAATTGATTTCTTTTTTAAAACAAGGGTAATCATTCCTGGCATAAAATGATCTATCAACTTTTGAGCATTTCCATTTACATAAGCATATTTTTCAATATCTTTAGGATCGTAGATCATTAAAGATATTGCTTTGTTATGACTTCTATGTTTTACCTCATAGATCTTTTCTAATGCTTCTAAATGAGAAAATTTGACACCTAAACCAAAAACGGTCTCAGTAGGAAAAGCCACAACCTCGTCATGATTTAATAAGTCAATAACTTCGTTTATGTTTTCTTTTTCCACCAAAACCGTTTCCATGATTCCACCTCATTTTGTGATATTATACTATTTTATTATCTAAAATGGTAGTCTTACGCATAGAATTATTGGACGTTTTCCTTTTATTTATTATCATTTTCCCATTATTTTTCGTATTTTCCCATTTGATATCAAAATCTTTTAAACTTTATTAAGATAATGGAGAAATCTCTACAAATTTAGTCGTTTCACTTACCAACACAATCATTGAAAATATTTACATAAATTTCAAACACGTTAAAAGTATTTTCAATTTCATGGAGATTTTCTTACGCGTTTAAAAGGAGGGAGAGAAAAAAACAACTCGGTTTGAAAACTGAGTTGTTTTTTATATCTTGTATAAAAAATTCATCCAAAAAACATCAAAATATTTAAAAATCAAAACTAATTTATTTTTATGTTCTATCTTCCATGAAAGTTTCATGTTAGACATTCTTTCAATCTTCTTTATTGTTTTTTCACTTAACATTTGATATTTTCTAGCAAGTTTACAAAATAATAAATTTGAACGATAACATGTCTCAAAATCAGCAGAAATATTATTTCCTGTATTATTATGATAAAAAACAAATTCATCATTCAAAACTATCTTTCTATTCTCTTCAAACATCATCAACCACAATAAATAATCATCCGAACAATTATAATCTAAATAATAGGTTAACCACTTTTGCGGAATACTTTCTTTTCTAATCAAACATTGTCCTGGTGAGATAATCATACAACCAATCGCAAGATACCATTTTTTATTTAATGCTTCTTCTTGTTTTTTTAAAGAAGAATAAATAGGGGGGTTTTCATTTTCCTTCTGTTCATATCCATTTGCAAGAGAAATATCATTATCTTTTATATTTTCATACTGTTTTAATAAAGCATCTTTACTAAGCCAATCATCCTGATCTAAAAACTGAATATAGTTTCCTGTCGAACATTTAACACCCTTGGCTCTAGAATGATGAATTCCACAATTCTTTTCATTATTAATAATAACAACATTATCAATTGCTTCTATTTTTTCTTGTGGATCATCATTAACAATAATATATTCTATTTCCATTTGTGGATATTTTTTTTGTAATTGTTTTCTATTTTCTTCTACTGTTGATAACAATGTTTCAAGATATTGTTTTCCCTTATACATTGTTGTAATCACACTGATTTTTTCCATAACAATCTTCCTTATTTCATTGGTAAAATGCAAATTATCTTATAAATTGGTAAACACATCATTTTTAAATAAATCTTAATAAATCCACTTGCATATTTATTAAGCGCTAGATTTTTTTGCCAATGAGGAAACGTATTTTTTACATAGATCCAATGTTTCTTTAAAAGTTGCTTTCTTAATTTCTTATCACCAATATGTTTATACTTCATCAAAAAATGTCCAAAAAATCCTTTTGTCATCTTGTATTCCATAGCTTGATAATAAGCAATTGGAAATCTTTGATAATAATCAATCACATGATCTACAACTTCATGAATATTATCAACCCTTTTAGTTTGTGTATAAGTTATTGAATCATCTCTTTGAATATAATGAATTAAACATTCCTCTACAAAAGCTATTTCGTAAATATCTTGAATATTTGCCATGACTTTTAAAAAATATTCTACATCTTCATATAAAAGACCTTTAGGAAATAAAATATTTAATTCATTTAACCAACTTCTTTTATAAATCTTATTCCAAGCAACAACCTCTCCACGAGCAATATATTCATAAATTGAAGAATAATTTTTTTCAATCACATGTTCACATCTATCCGGCCACTCTTGCAAATAACCACAAACTACCACTTTCTTTTGCCCATATTGGGTCGCTTCATACATTTTCTCTAAGAAATCATAGTCCACATAATCATCACTATCTAAATAAGCAATATATTCCCCCTTTGCATAGGGCAAAGCATAATTTCTAGCATCCGATAAGCCACCATTTTCTTTTTTTAATGAAATAATTTGTGAGTACTTACTTGCATAAAAATCAATAATATCTTGACTATGATCTTGACTACCATCATTGACAACAATAATTTCTATTTCTTTTAAACTTTGACAAACCAGTGAATCTAAACATCTTTTCAAATAACGTTCCATGTTATACACCGGAACAATAACGCTAACTTTTATCATATTGAATTCCTTATTTTCTATATTTCCAAATTAACTTTGCAATCTTCACATCATCTATAAAATATCTTTTAAATAGCCTTTTTGGTTCTTGAAAAAAACGATAAAGCCATTCTAAACCATGATTAGACATCCAACGAGGGGCACGTTTTACATTTCCAGCAAGAAAATCAACTGTAGCTCCTGCACAAATCGATACTTTTGCATCATAGTTTTTTATATTTTCATAAATAAATTTTTCTTGTTTTGGACAACCAAAACAAGTAATTAATAAATCTGGTTTTACTTCAGAAATCATTGAATTAATATGTTCTAATTCACTTTTATTTTTTTCAAATCCAAATGGTGGAGCATATGTTCCTACGATTTGAATTTGTGGATATTGTTTTTCTAATCGTTGTTTTGCTTGATCAGCAATACCTTCCTTACCGCCTAAGATAAATAAACGATATCCTTTTTCAGCAGCTTTTTTACATAATAAAGGAACAAGATCGGAACCTGATATTTTTTCTTTTACAGGTTGCTTATGCCACTTTGCAATCCAAATTAATGGTTTTCCGTCAACAAGAACCATATCGGCTTGATCAACAATTTTTTTAAGATAAGCATCTTGTTCTATTTTCATAACGACGTCTACATTGATTGCGACAACATAAGATTTTTTTTCTGCTTTGATCATTCTTTCGATTGTAGAAATTGTTTCATCCATCGATAAGTTATTCACATAGGTATTTAATAACTTTTGTTTTCTCATAATTTCTTATTCTCCAAAAAATCTTTCTTCTAACATCAAACATAAACAGTGATAAATTGGTAAGTGCAATTCTTGTATCATATATGTTTCAGTTTCTGGTGCTTTAATACAAACATCACTTTTTAATTCTAACTTATTTTTATTTTGCCCTGTTAATCCAATAACCTTCATTCCTTTTGCTTTAGCAATCGTTGCACCATAAAGGACATTCAAACTATTTCCACTTGTAGAAATTCCCAAAAAAACATCATTAGGATTTCCATAACCATTTACTTGTTGAGCAAAACAAAGAAGTGGCTCACAATCATTCATATAAGCCGTAGTAAGAGCAAGGTGACCATCTAAAGCAATAGCTGGTAATGCTCCTTGTAAATTATCTTTCAACACATTTCCAAGTTCTTCATCTACATCTATAAGTTTTTTTGAAAAAGTATTATCTAACTTTCTAGATTTTTTAAAACCTTTCATTAATTCACCAACAATGTGTTCTGCATCTGCAGCTGATCCACCATTTCCAGCAATTAATAACTTTCCACCTTGTGAATAACTTTCTTCTATAATTTCATAAGCTTTTAAAATATCTTCTTCTACTTCCTTTAAAATTGGATATCTTTTAATAAGTATATGAAGATGTTCTATTATTTGATTATTGATCATTGTTTGCACCTCCTACAATCTTTTCAATAATTTTTTGTAACGAATTTCCTTGTAAATCTTGTCCATAATTATCTTTTCCAATTAAAGCACATTGACAACCCGCATTTTTTCCAGCTTCAATATCATTTTTTGAATCACCAACCATCCATGATTGACTTAAATCTATATTAAAATCTTTGGCAGCTTGTAAAAGCATACCTGGTTGGGGCTTGCGGCATTGACATTTAATTTTAAATTCTTCTCTTTCACCTTCAAAGCCACGATCTGGATGATGTGGACAGAAATATAAACCATTGATATAGGCTCCTTCATTTCCTAAAAGAGTTTCCATTTTATTATGTATTTCTTTTAATTCTTCAAAAGAAACTTCTCCTCTAGCAATAACAGGTTGATTGGTAACAACGATAACAAGATATTTGGAATGATTTATTTGTTTAATAGCTTCACTTACACCATCGATTAATTCAAATTGATCCGTTTTTGTAAGAAAACCTACATATTTATTGATTGTTCCATCTCGATCTAAAAAAATTGCTTTTTGTTTATTTCTTAAATTTCTTTGTTGAACTTTTCCACTTTTAACATCAAAACATACCTCTTGATATCTTTCTGGTGTTCCCATATCTTTAACATATTCTGGGCTATCATATGCATACATTTTTCCTGTATTCGATAGTGGTTTTAAAAGATCTCTATCTAAGTCAATTTTTTCTTTCGTTATTTCTTGATTTAGAAGATTTGGCGAAATAACATGAACGCCTGCATTAACTCTATTTTGATAATAGTGTGGCCTTTCATCTTCTTTGGTTAACCATTTTTCTACTTGATTTTGTTCATTAACAATGACAAGTCCACTATCATAAGGATGATCATTAGGATGTGTTAATAAAGTTGCAATAGCTCCCTTTTGTTTGTGATAAGCAATTAATTTATTAAAATCAATATCAAACAAAGCATCTCCATTTAAAAGTAGAAAATCTTCCGTCAATTGATCTTTTATTTTAAATAGTGCTCCTGCATTTCCTAAAGGAGTTTGTTCAAAATAATAAGTTATTGTTACGCCAAAAGGAAGATCTGTTACCGGTGAGATTTTACTTCCATCACCAAAATAGTCGATAATTTGTTGTCCTAAATAACCCACTGTAATAATAATATCTTTTATTCCCTGTTCCTTTAAACAAGCAATTTCTCTTTCTAAAATAGGCATTCCTTCAATAGGAATAAGAGGTTTTGGAATATCATTAAAAAGTGACGATATACGTGTTCCTTTACCTCCAGCAATAATAACGGCTTTCATAAAATATCTCCTTAATCTGTTGAGGTTTCAGGGGCATAATGAATAACTCTCGTTCCCCCATTTTCAAATTGAAAAGGAATATACATTAAATCCGACATAGTTTCTTTTAATGCTTCTTGATATTGTGGCTCTACATAAAATACTAAAAATCCTCCGCCTCCGGCTCCTAAAAGCTTTCCTCCTAAAGCCCCAGACTTAATTCCTTTTTCATAGAGAGCATCTATACTATTTGTAGAAACCGCCGATCCTGTTTGTCTTTTTAATTTCCAAGTATGGTCCAATAAACGACCAAAATCATTCAAATCTTTATGATCATCTACTAAAATTTGTTCTGCTTGGTCAACAAGTTCATACATTTGTTTTAATTGTTTTGTTTTATCTTTTTTATCTGCTGCGTTTGCTTTTTGTATATCAGATGAAAAACGCGTAAATCCTGTAAAAAACATCATTAAATTATCATTGAGTTGTTTTTTTCTTTCAGGGGAAATAATAATTGGTAAAATTTCATAACCATCTTTTGTAAAATTGATACGATTAAACCCACCAAATGAAGCAGCAATTTGATCTTGCCATCCTCCTGCTTCTTGACATAAAACACGTTCCAAATAAATAGCATCATCAGCAAGTTTTCTTTTATCTGCATAAATTCCTTTTAGGGAATAGAATGCACTTAAAAGACCTACTGCAAACGAACTGCTTGTCCCAAGTCCTGAACGTGCTGGTAAATCAGACTCATAAGTAAGTCTTATTTCATCCATATCTAACATTTTCATTGCATTTTTTACAAGTGGATGTTGTATTTCTTCTCTATTATGAACTCTTTCTATTTTTGAATAAGATAATTCTGTTGAATAATCAAAAAAGCGTGGTAAATGACGTACTATTACATAACAATATTTATCAAATGTTGTAGATATAACGGCTCCACCATGTTCGTTAAAATAATCTTCCATATCAGTCCCTCCACCAAAAAAGGACATTCTAAAAGGTGTTTTTGTTATAATCATTGTCTTAATCTCACTTTCTCTTAGATTATACTCATTATATCATGAAGTATTGGACATTTTCTATAAAGACATATAGGCTTCGATAAAATCTTGGTAAGTATAATTTTCTTTGATTTTTTGATTAATTTTATTTCCAAGTTCTTCAATATAGCTTTGATTAAATCCTTCTACATGTTTAATAATTTGACTTAAACTATTATTTTCTAAATTAAAATAAATACAACTATCTTCACCTATTTTTTGATTATATTCTGTATTCTTTAAAATATTAAGTTTGCAATACGCTAAAATATCTAACAAATAAGGACAAAGTATTTTATTTTCACTTCCTAATATATAGGCAAATGCTTTACTTGCAATCATTGGTAAAAGTGTATAGTCTTTTAAATCATAAACGACTATTTGATTATTATTTTTGATTGGATATTTACTATCTAAAATATGAAATCTTTTATCATCTTTCAAATTACT
>UMBU01004743.1_pt1 | contig 14195 bp, 10 predicted proteins | sample 1964051 | NCBI WGS metagenome assembly UMBU01 (sample SAMEA4835949, study PRJEB28245) | human gut metagenome | biome: gut microbiome; material: fecal sample | place: Denmark | collected 2008
TGAGAAGTTTAAATCGATATCAGGTACCTTATCGGCATTGAATCCTAGGAAGGTTTCAAATGGAATATTATGTCCCTCCCCTTTCATTGGCTTTCCACAAACAGGACAGATCTTATCTGGAAGATCATACCCATCAGCGGCCACGCCTTCTTCTAAGAATTCACTATGGCTACAATGTAAACATAAATAATGCGGTGGTAATGGATTAACTTCTGTAATTCCTGACATTGTCGCAACAAAGGATGAACCTACAGAACCACGAGATCCTACAAGGTATCCATCATCGTTGGATTTTTTTACTAACAAGTGAGAGATATAATAAATAACCCCAAATCCATGTTTAATAATATTACTTAATTCTTTTTCTAATCGTTTTTCTACAATTTCAGGTAATTGTTCACCATAAAGACGATGCGCTGTATCATAACAAATTTTTGTTAGATTTTCATCTGCATTATCGATTGTTGGTGTAAATAATTTATCATGAATTGGTCGAATTTCTTCTACCATATCTGCAATTTTATTTGTGTTTGTAACAACATATTCGTAACATTCTTCAGATGTTAAATAATCATAACATTTCAACATTTCATCTGTTGTTCTTAAATATTGTGATGGTGTAAAAGCACGTGGATTTTTACGGTCACATAAAGGATGCGCACGATGTCCAATACCAATTTTTGGTTGAGAAATAAAAACATCTCGATAGATTTTATCTTTTTCATTTAAGAAATGAACATCCCCTGTAGCCACAATAATTTTATCGAGTTTTTTAGCAGCTGTAATCAATCTTTTAATTGAAATAATTAAATCTTCTTTTGATTCAATTTGTCCTCGATCAATCAAATGATAGTAATCGTCAAAAGGTTGAATTTCTACATAATCATAAAACTTTAAGAGTTCTTCTAATTTTTCATCAGAAGAATTTAAAGCCGCTTCAAAAACGTCTGAACGATAACAGCTTGTTCCAAAAAGTAATCCTTTTCGATAGTATTCAAGTCTTTCTTTAGGGATACGTGAGCCATCATGGAAATAAGTTGTATTGGCTTCTGATACGATCTTAAACATATTTTTAAGACCTTCTTTATTTAAAGCAAGAGCTGTCATATGATATGGGAAAACGATTTTATAAGCATCGTCTTTTTGTAATTTATTTAAATCAAGTAAATTATAGTAACCATTTTGCATGATAGAATGAAGCATTGTCGTAAACACAGAACCTAATACTTCCGCATCATAGTCGGCACGATGGGCTACTTCATCATCATAATTTACACGATAAACACGACAAACATTTCCTAAGCGATAAGACTTCATTGGCTTCATGATTGCACGAGCAAGCGCCAAAGAATCAATAACTGGATTTTGAATAGGTTCTTGACCTAATCTTTTTAAACTTTCATTTAAAAAACCAATATCGAATTTTGCATTATGGGCCACAAGAATTGAATCTTTGAAGAATTCTAAAATCTTTGGTAAAAAATCTTTAATTGAAGGCGCATTAGCAACCATTTCATTGGTAATACTTGTCAGTTGTGAAACTCTTGTTCCAATCGATTTACCTGGATGTATAAAGCTTTGAAGTCGATCAATAACTTCTCCATTTTTTATTTTTACCGCACCAAATTCAGTAATACCATCATGAATCACGGAAAATCCTGTTGTTTCTAAGTCGAAAGAAACATAAGTTGCATCTTCGATAGACATGTCTTTTTCATTAAAAACGATATTGAAATAAGGTTCAATCATATTTAATTCAACCCCATAAATCATTTTAATACCTGCTTTTAAACTTGCGATTTGAGCTTCTGGAAAAGATTGAACATTTCCATGATCAGTGACTGCAATCGCTTTATGTCCCCATTTGGCAACTTGATTGATATAATCAGAAATATTACCAATACCATCCATAGCAGACATTTTCGAATGTGTATGTAATTCTACACGTTTTTCTTTCGCATTATCTTGTTTTGAAGCAGGTTCTTTAACAATCTCAATAGAACGTGCCATCATGACAGTCTCTCTTGCGTAATTGTCTAAGCGAATTTCACCAGTAGCTTTGATCCATACTTTTCCTTTATCTAATATTTTAATATCATCAATATTATTATTTGTATTATTTTCAAAACGTTTTACCATAATGGAATCTGTATAATCTGTTATCCATAAGGTTTGAATATGTTTCCCTGCTCTTGTTTTAATAAGTTCTGTTTTAAAAACATATCCTTGTATCGTACAGTTATTTTCCATTGTTTGACTAGTAATTTCATGAAGTTTTAAAAAAGTTGCTTCTCCTTTTTCACGTCGATAATTATTTTTATAATCAAACTTTGGTTTAGGTGCCTCTGCTTTTTTGAAGTCAGCTAAATCAATTTGAACAGGTTCATAACTATCCATTTCTTGAAGCAAACTTTCTAATTCTGCTGCATCTTCTTTAATATAGAATTGAAATGATTTATTTAAACCAATTTCTTTAAATAATTGTTTAATCCTATTTTGTAATTGTTGGTATTGTTCTAATTGGATTTCATTTAAAACCCCTATTTTTATAACTTGATTAATTTCAATATCTTCTATCTTTAAAGAGGTAAATAATGGAGATAATAATTTCATTTTTTCAATAATATAGCCTAAATAATAAGACCAATCTTGTTTATATGAAAAATTATCTGGATAATTAAAAATAAATTCAATAGGATAAGGAAATTGATCACCTGAATTGATCAACAATTGATATTCTTCAAAAGGAATAAAATCCTTACTTTCAATATAAAAACTATATTCATTATTTTGATGTACAACAACTTTTTTTAAATTAGCATGCATTAAAATACTGACTTGATCTATAATATTCAATTGTTTTAATAAAATAATTAATTTATTCATACTCCACCTCGAAACAGCATTTATTATAACACAAAAAAAGGCAAAAGCCTTTTTTTAAAAAAATTTTCCTATATCATTTACAGTTACAAAAATCATTAATCCAAAAACAAGAATAAGCCCTGCCATTTGTAAAGCATATTTAATGCGTGTTGGTATTTCACGACGAATCACTTTTTCAACAAGGGCAAAGAGTACTTGACTTCCATCTAAACCAGGTATTGGAAGTAAATTGAACATTCCAATGTTTGTAGATAATAAAGCTGTTAATGAAAGTAAGGTACTAATTGAACCCGTTTGTGTGACTTGTGCAGTAACTGTATAAATTCCTACCGGTCCCGATAATTGAGAAACTGTATGTGTCATATCTGTAATCAATTTACCTAATGTTGTAAAAATTAATAAGGCATATTCTATAAATTGATTGATTCCTTGACGGATTGCTTCTGCAAAAGTAAGTTGCTTAGTTGCAGCTGTAATTCCCATGACATAAGATTTTGTTTCATTATTGTATTTTGCTGTTACCTCCTTTTCTAAATAATGTTTATTTCTTGTAAATCCTACTTTCATGGTTACTGTATCTGTATCCAATTGTAGATTTTCATTATCTAGAACTTCTTGAATATCAGAGAAAGAAGCAATGATATGTTCTTCATTATTAATTTTAATTTTATTAATGACATCACCGGCTTCAATTCCAGCAAGAGCTGCTCCTTTATTTTTGACAACACTGCCAATTTCTGAAGTGTTTGTTTGTACTTCTACAAAAGAATAAATACCAATTAATAAAACAAGAGCTAAAACAAAGTTCATAAAAACACCAGCAAGCATGATAATACATTTCTTCCACGTTTTAATTCCTTTTAATGTTCGTTCATAGGGAACATCTTTCATGATTTCATTGTCTTCTTGATCAGCTTCTCCTGCCATAGCAACATAACCACCAATAGGAAGCGCACGTATTTGATATTCTGTTTCACCTTTTTTCTTTGAAAAAAGTTTAGGACCCATTCCAATAGAAAATTCAGCACAATAAACTCCAAAAAGCTTTGCTGTTAAAAAATGACCTAATTCATGAATCAAGACAATAGCTCCAAGAATCAAAAAGAAAACAATAATATTTATAATCGTTTGCATCTATTTATTAATCTCCTTTAAAACAAAATCTCTTGCCCAACAATCAATTTCTAATAATTGTGATACATTTGGATCTTGAATAACTTGATGTGCATTCATTGCTTTTTCAACAAGTTCTTCAATTTGTAAGAATTCTATTTTGCCTTCTCTAAAAAGCAAATTTGCCATTTCATTTGCTCCATTTAAAACACAAGGTAAGCTTCCACCAATTTTTCCTGCTTTATATGCAAGTTCTAAAGCATGGAATCTATTAAAATCAGGCTTAATAAAAGTAAGTGAACCAATCTTTGTCAAATCCAAAGATTCACCATTAACAAGAACTTCTCTTTTTGGATAGGTTAAAGCATATTGAATTGCTAGGCGCATGTCTGGTGTTCCCATTTGTCCTATAACTGAAGTATCTTCATATTCAACAGCAGAATGTAAAATACTTTCTGGATGAATTAATACCTCAATTTGATCATAATCAACATCAAAAAGCCATTTAGCTTCAATAACTTCAAGTCCTTTATTAAAAAGTGTTGCACTATCTATAGTAATTTTCGCACCCATTGACCAATTTGGATGTTTTAAAGCATCTTCTACAGAAACGCCTACAAGTTCTTCTCTTGTTTTATTTCTAAAGCTCCCACCACTTGCCGTTAAGAGAATACGTTTAATTTTATTTTCTTTATTTCCTTGTAAAGATTGGAAAATTGCTGAGTGTTCACTATCTACTGGTAATAATTTTACACCATTTTCCTTAACTAATTTTGTAATAATATGTCCTGCAACAACTAAAGTTTCTTTATTAGCAAGTGCAATATCCTTTTTAGCTTCAATGGCATGGATCGTTGGTAATAAACCAGCAAAACCAACAATCGCATTTAAGACAATATCTACCTCATCTATAGTTGCAATATAATCAAGTCCTTCAGATCCATAAACACATTTGATTTCTTTATATTTTTCTTGTAAATAAAGTGCATCTTTTTCATCAATAACACAAACAACCTTTGGCTTGATTTGTTTAATTGTTTCTTCAAGTAATTTAATATTTTTTCCTGCAGAAACAGCAACAACTTCAAATTCATCTTGATGATGTAAGCAAACATCCACTGTTTGTTGACCTATAGAACCTGTTGCTCCTAATATGGTAATTTTTTTCATCTTCTATAACCCCACAATCATTAAAAAGAAACTAAATATTAAAACATTATACGTTAAACTATCAATACGATCTAAGATTCCACCATGTCCTGGTAATAATTTTGAATAATCTTTGACTTCAAAATATCTTTTAATCGCACTAAAAATCAAATCGCCAATTTGTCCTGTCAAAGTCATAACAATAACCGCTGGAACAATGATCCAATGTTTAGCAAGTATCCCGGTAAAATAAGCAAAAATAAGACCTAAAACGCTTCCTAAAATAATTCCACCAATAGATCCTTCAATGGTTTTTTTAGGAGAAAGTCTAGGAATCAACTTATGTTTACCAATTGCCATCCCTGTAAAGTAGGCACCTGTATCACTTCCAAAAGTAGCAATGGCAAGAAGTAACAAATACTCCCAACCATAACTTAAACGCATAACAAGCAAAGCATGGCATCCTGCACAGACAAGTGTTCCCATTGTAAATACATAAGCTGCACGTTCAATATTACACTTTTCATCAAAAATCATACATGCTAAAACACAAGCCATGTACACTAAAAGAAGGTAATTAGAAATAAGTAAACTATCTCTACTTAATAAAAAACCTCCAACAAAAAATGCTCCTACAAGAAAATACATATATAAACCAATACGTGGCCTTGAGCAAATATGAAGCATTTCGTAAATACTTAGCCCCATGACAACAGCAATCAAAATTTTATAAAAAATTCCTCCAAAAACAACAGCAGGTACAACGACTGCAATAAGGCATAAAGCTGTAATTATTCTTTCTTTCACTATTTTAATCCTCCATATCGACGCTCTCTATTTTGATAGAGCCAAATTGATTTATGCAATTCCTTTTCATCAAAATCAGGCCAATAAACAGGTGTAAAAATAAATTCAGCATACGCTAATTGCCATAACATAAAATTCGATAAGCGTTGTTCACCACTAGTACGAATCATTAAATCTACATCAGGTAAATTAGCTGACATTAATGTTGAATTAAAATAATCTTCAGTAATATCATCTATACTGATTTTTCCTTCTTGAACATTTTGAACAATTTGTTTTGTAGAATGAACAATTTCATCTCTACCACCATAAATAAAAGCAAAACATAATTTCAATCCTGTATTATTCTTTGTTTGTTCAATAGCACTATTAATAATATCTCTTGTTGCCTTTGGTGCTTTGGCAAGATGACCAATCATACAAATTTGTACATTATTCTCTATTAATTCTTTTAAATAAGATTCAAAGAATTTTTTAGGTAATTTAAAAATAAATTGTACCTCTTCTTCTGGACGTGCAAAATTTTCAGTTGAAAAAGCATACACTGTCATTGCTTTAACACCTAAACGATTGGCTTCTAAAGCAACTTTTCTAATGGTTTTTGTCCCTTCATTATGACCAAATGTTCTTGGCATCATTCTTTTTTTAGCCCAACGTCCATTACCATCCATAATAAAAGCAATATGCGCTGGTATATTATTCATATCTAATTGATAATCTTCTTTATCCATAGAGTTACCCTCCTTAAAGTCAAGAAAGATTATAACATAAAACATGCAAAAAACAAAATTTGCCTAGAAACAAAAAAAAGGTAATACCGAAGTATTCCTTTTTAAACTGTCATAATATCTTTTTCTTTAGCTTTTCCGATTTCATCAATTTCTTTAACAAATTTATCTGTTAATTTTTGAACTCTATTTTGTCCATCTTTGATTTCATCTTCACTACCGTCACATTTTTTGATTTCATCATTTGCATCACGACGAATATTTCTAACAGCAACTTTTGCATGTTCAGCAAATTTCCATACGTTTTTAGCAAATTCTTTACGTCTTTCTTCTGTTAAAGCAGGTACTGTAATACGGATAATTTCTCCATCATTTTGAGGAGTTAATCCTAAATCAGCTTCATAAATTCCATGTTCAATGTCTTTTAAAGCAGATTTATCATAAGGTTTGATAACTAATTGTCTACCTTCAACAACAGAAACACCAGCCATTTGATTAATTGGTGTTGGTGAACCATAGTAATTAACCATTACACGATCAAGCATTGCTGGAGTTGCTCTACCTGTTCTTACAGTAGCTAAATCTCTTTGATAAGCTTCAATAGCTTTTTGCATTCTATCGTTTGCGTCGTCTAAGATCATGTTAATCATTTTATTTTCCTCCGGAAATTGTTGTTCCAATTTTTTGACCATCACAAGCTTTGGCAATATTACCTTCTTCTTGCATATTGAATACACATAAATCAATATTATTATCTTTACATAAAGTAATAGCTGTTTGATCCATTACTTTTAAATCTTTAGTTAAAACATCAGCATAAGAAATTTCATCAAATTTAACAGCATTTGCATCTAATTTTGGATCTGCTGAATAAACGCCGTCAACACCATTTTTAGCCATTAAAATAACATCTGCATTAATTTCAGCAGCTCTTAAAGCAGCTGTTGTATCAGTTGTAAAATATGGGCTACCAGTTCCTGCACCAAAAATAACAATTCTACCTTTTTCTAAGTGTCTTACAGCACGTCTTCTAATGTAAGGTTCAGCAACTTGACGCATTTCAATTGCTGAAAGTAAACGTGTTTGAATCCCTAATTGTTCTAAAGCATTTTGTACAGCCAAACCGTTCATAACAGTAGCTAGCATTCCCATGTAGTCTGCTGAAGAACGTTCCATACCCATTTGTGCACCTGTGACACCACGCCAAATGTTTCCACCACCACATACAATAGCAATTTCAACACCTAGTTCTTTAGCTTCTTTAATTTGTCTTGCAATATTTGCTACGGTTTTAGCATTAATACCAAAATTGTCTTCACCAGCTAATGCTTCTCCACTTAATTTTAATAAGACTCTTTTGTATTTCATAAGATAATCTCCTTCTTCTTTCAAAAAAAGGACACACTTAAAGTGTCCTTGATAATTATTGTTTCATTTGTGCAGCTACTTCTTCAGCAAAGTTTTCTTCTTTCTTTTCGATACCTTCACCAACTTGGAAACGAGCGATTTCTAATACTTTACTATTTCCTAAGTATTTAGCAACTGTTTCTTTTGGTGTTTTAATAAATTCTTGATCTAATAAACACCATTCAGAGAATACTTTATTTAATTTACCACGTTTAATACCTTCTAATACTTTTTCAGGTTTATTAGCTAATTTTGGATCATTTGCCATAATTTCAGTTTGTACAGCATCTTCTCTATCTTTTTCAGCTTGTGGAATTTCATCTTGAGAGATGTATTTTGGGTTGATAGCAGCAACATGCATAGCGATGTCTTTTGCTTTTTCTTCAGTAGCATCAGCTAATTTAACGATTGATACCATTTTCCCACCCATATGTGAGTAAGCACCAAATACTTCGTTATCATCTTTAGTGAAAGTTTTAATTCTTCTTAAAGATAATTTTTCTCCAATTTTTCCTGAAGCTTCAGCAATTGTAGTTTCAAGAGTTTTTCCATCAACTTCGATTGCTTTTGCGGCTTCTAAATCAGCAGGATTGTTAGCAGCAACTGCTTCACAAACTTTGTTTACTAATGCAACGAATTCAGCGTTTTTAGCTACGAAGTCAGTTTCAGAGTTAACTTCAACCATAGCTGCAACGTTACCGTTGATTGCGAATGCTGATAAACCTTCAGCAGCAATTCTGTCAGCTTTTTTTGCAGATTTTGCAATTCCTTTTTCTCTTAACCAGTCGAATGATGCTTCGATGTCACCATCACATGCTTCTAATGCTTTTTTACAATCCATCATTCCAGCACCAGTTTTTTCACGTAATTCTTTTACTAATTTTGCACTAATTGCCATTTTTTTGTCCTCCGTTTTTTATTTATTAAAAAGGGAAAGCTTTGCTTTCCCATCACAACATATTTATGATTTCCAGCCTTGATTATTCTTGAGTTGGTTTAGCTTCTCTTCTTTGAGCTGGTCTACCAGCTTTATTTCTTGGCCCTCTTCTATTATTGTTTTCAACAGAAGATACAGCATCATTCATAGTTACTTCTTTTTCATCTTCATCTTTAACATAAGCAACAGTTAAAGGTTCACTTTTTGCTTCACAAATTGCATCAGCCATAGCCGCAACGATTAATTTAACAGCTCTAATAGCATCATCATTTGCTGGGATTACATAATCAACTTCATCTGGATCACAGTTAGTATCAACAATACCAAATACAGGAATTCCTAAGATTCTTGCTTCAGCAACAGCGTTGTGTTCAGCTTTAGGATCTACTACAAATAAAGCACTTGGTAATCTTCTCATTTCTTTGATACCACCTAAGTTCTTTTCTAACTTAGCTGCTTCTTTTTTAAGTAAGATAACTTCTTTTTTAGGTAAAAGATCAAAAGTTCCATCTTTTTCCATTTTTTCTAATTCGATTAATCTTCTAATTCTTTTTTGAATTGTTTTGAAGTTTGTTAATGTTCCACCTAACCAACGTGAGTTAACATAGTAACTTCCTGAACGGATAGCTTCTTCTTTAACAGCTTCTTGAGCTTGTTTTTTAGTTCCTACAAATAAAACTTTTCCACCTTTTTCAGCGATTTCATTCATTGCTTTATAAGCTTCATCGATTTTTTTAGATGATTTTTGTAAATCAATAATGTAAATACCGTTTCTTGATGTGAAAATGTATGGAGCCATTTTTGGATTCCATCTTTTTGTTTGATGTCCGAAATGAACACCTACTTCTAATAATTTTTTCATTGAAATTACTGACATGTGTAATTTCCTCCTTTTCGTTTTTTTCCTCCATTATTTCAAACATTTACCACCATTAGGCACTCGATAAATGAATTCATAATGTGTGTATTTTTTAATACCTTAAGTATATTATCATAACATTCAACACAAAACAAGACTTTTTTACTCTTTATTTCGTGGATGTGCCTGTAAATAAACATCTTTTAGATGTTCTTTTGTAATATGTGTATAAATTTGTGTTGTTGAAAGATTTTCATGACCTAATAATTCTTGAACAGTACGAATATCTGCTCCTGCATTTAATAAATGTGTGGCAAAAGAATGCCTAAATGTATGAGGATGTATTTTTTTAGTAGGATCATAATTTCTTCCAATTCTTTTAATGATATCTTGAACCCCACGGTTTGTCATTTGTTGACCTCTGTTATTGACAAAAACATAATTCGTTCCTTCGCTTTGACTTACAAGATTACCCCTACCTTCTTCAAGATACTTTATAAGCCATTTAGAAGCATATTCATGAAATGGTACATAACGATCTTTGTTTCCTTTTCCATGAATCAAAAGAATACGATTATCAAAATCAATCACATTTAATGTTAAATTCACCACTTCTGAACAACGCAAGCCTGAAGCATACATAAGCTCTAACATAGCTTTATTACGAACACCTAAATCATCGCTTGTGTCAATACTATCTAATAATTCAATCATTTCCTCTGGAAATAGAAAATCTGGATTTCTTTTAGATATCTTAACATTTTCAATAAGTGTCATTGGATTATTTTCAACCAATTCTTCTTTGACTAAATATTTGTAGAAAGAACGTAAACAACTAATACGATTATTAATCGTATTTTTAGATACACCCTTTTCATTTAAATACGTTAAATAACCTCTCATTAAAGGATATTTTACCTTTGAAAAGGCATCAATGCTTTCTTTATTTAAAAATCCGATAAATTCATTGAGTGTTCTTTCATAATTTTCAATTGTATTTTCAGAATAATGTTTTTGGTATTTTAAATAATCCATAAAGCTTTCTTTATCTTTATTTAAGTCCATTGATAAATTCATCCATTACTTCAACTGCTCTATTAGCATAAGCTTCTTTTCTTAATTTCTTTTTTACACGCGTTTCTAAATCAGGTAAAATACCAAAGTTAGCTTTCATTGGTTGGAAATGTTCTGCTTCACAATGTGTAATATAATAAGATAAAGCACCCATTACCGTTTCTCGAGGAAAAATAATCGGTTCTTGTTTGTTTAAATAACGAACCATATTCATTCCCGCTACCATTCCACTTTGTGCCGATTCTACATAACCTTCAACACCTGTAATTTGCCCAGCAATATAAAGTCCCTCATGATTTTTTAAACTATAATCTTGATTTAAATATTTAGGTGAGCAGATAAATGAATTACGATGCATTACACCATATCTTACAAATGTTGCATTTTCAAGCCCAGGAATTAGATGAATAATTCTTTTTTGTTCAGGCCATGTTAAATGCGTTTGGAAACCAACAATATTATATAAACTTGCTTGCACATTATCTTGTCTTAATTGAACAACTGCATAAGGTCTTGTTCCATCAGGTTTCGATAAACCTACAGGCTTCATTGGTCCAAATAATAAAGTTTGCTTGCCTCTTCTTGCCATTTCTTCAAATGGCATACAACCTTCAAAGAATTTTTCTTCAAAATCTTTTGGTTTAACCACTTCTGCTTTCATGAGTTCATCATAGAAAAGATTAAATTCTTCTTCTGTCATAGGACAATTAATATATTCATTTTCACCTTTATCATATCTTGATTTATAGTAAGCTATATCAAAATTAACACTATCCTTTTCAATAATTGGCGCAGCCGCATCAAAGAAATAAAAATATTCTTCACCTAATAAATCTTTGATTTCATTTGATAAAGCATCACTTGTAAGAGGTCCACTTGCAATAATTGTAGGTCCTTCAGGTAGAGTAGTAACTTCTTCATGAACAACTTCAATAAGGGGATGATTACTTATAAAATCAGTAACAGCTTTAGAAAAAGCCTCACGATCGACTGCTAACGCCCCACCAGCAGGAACACTGTTTTCTCTAGCAAATTTAATAATAACACTGTCTAACTTTTCCATTTCATTTTTTAAGACACCTACCGCATTATTAAAATTATCCCCTCTTAACGAATTTGAACAAACAAGTTCCGCAAAATTACCCGTATGATGTGCTGGTGTCATTTTAACTGGTCTCATTTCATAGAGTTTAACATTTATTCCATTCTTTGCTACTTGATAAGCGGCTTCTACGCCGGCAAGTCCAGCTCCAATAACATGTACTGTTTGATTTTGATTCATATCTTTCTCCTTTTTTAAAAAAGTAGAACAAATGTTCTACTTAATAATTGTTTTACATTTTGGATAATTTGAGCAAGCTTTAAACTCACCCCAACGTCCTTTTTTAATAACGACAGGTGATCCACAATTAGGACACACTTCATCTGTCATAACTGGTTCTGCCTTTTTTCTAGAGTTTTTAATATATTTACATTCTGGATAATTTGAACATGCTTCAAATTTACCATAACGCCCTGTTTTGAAAACCATTGGGCTACCACATTTTGGACATGTTTCACCAGTATATTCAGGTTCCACTTTTTCTTTTTTGATATATTTACATTCTGGATAATTTTCACACGCAACAAATTTACCATAGCGCCCATGACGCTCTACAAGATCGTGTCCACATTCTGGACATTTTTCACCCGTTTTCTTTGGGGCAATAACTTCCATTTTTTCATTTGCTTCATCTAATAATGGCTGGAATTTTTTAATGAAATGGTCAATCGCATCAAAATAATCGTCTTCACCTTCTGCAATATCATCAAGTTCTTTTTCCATTTGAGCTGTATATTCAACATTAATAATATCATTAAAGAATTGTGTTAAACGATCACTTGTAAGAATACCACTTTCAGTTGGTTTAAACGCTTTTTCAACAAGTTCAACATAACCTCTTGTTTGAATTGTATCAATAATCATTGCATACGTACTTGGTCTACCAATACCTAATTCTTCCATTTCTTTGATAAGTTTTGCTTCTGTATATCTTGCTGGCGGTTTTGTAAAATGTTGTGTTTTTTCAATATTTTGGCTTTCTAAAACTTCATTTTCTACCACTTCTGGTAAAACTTCATCTTTTTGTTTTTCGTATTGACTATAAACACGTAAATACCCATCAAACTTTAATACGGATCCACTTGCATTAAAGAAATAACCATTATTTTCTAAAACAAGACTTGTTGCATCAAATTTTGAAGGAGCCATTAAAGAAGCAATTGCTCTTGCATAAATCAATGAATATAGTTTAAATTCATCATTTGTTAAATGTTCCTTTACAGATTCTGGTGTACGCATGGCACTTGTTGGACGAATTCCTTCATGGGCATCTTGAACATTTTCTTTTTTCTTACTTATTTTTACTTTTCCAACATAATTTGCACCATATTTTTCTTTAATGTAGTTTGTTGCACTTTCAACAAACACATCAGAAAGTCTTGTTGAATCGGTACGCATATAAGTAATAAGCCCAACTGTTTCATCTTCAAGTTGAACCCCTTCATAAAGCTTTTGAGCAATCATCATTGTTTTTCTTGCTTTAAACCCTAATTTTGAAGAAGCTTCTTGTTGCAATGTCGAAGTAATAAAAGGAGGCTTTGATTCTCTTTTCTTACTTGTCTTTTTAACACTATCAACAACAAATGATTTTGATAATGCATTAAAGATTTCTAGTGCTTCTGCTTCATTTGAAATCTTTACTTTCTTTGTCCCTTTTTTGTTAAGTTCTGCTACAAAATCAATATCATCTTTGATAAAGCTTGCTTTTACTTTCCAATATTCTTCAGGAACAAATGCTTCAATTTCACGTTCTTTTTCAACAATCAAACGTAACGCTACCGATTGAACACGTCCTGCAGATTTTGATTTAATTTTTCTTTGTAAGAGTTTAGAAAGCTTAAATCCAATGATACGATCTAATACTCTTCTTGTTTCTTGTGATTTAACAAGATTTTGATCTATCTTACGAGGATGATTTAAAGCATCCACGACGGCATCTTTTGTAACCTCATTAAAAACAACACGGTTATCCGCATCCATATCTAAACCTAAAACATCTGCAAGATGCCAAGAAATTGCTTCCCCTTCACGGTCAGGGTCGGTTGCTAGATAAACTGTTTTTGCTTCTTTTACTGCAGCCTTTAATTCCTTAACAACATCTTTTTTATCTTTAGAAATAACATATTTTGGTTT
>UMBU01004705.1_pt1 | contig 14025 bp, 9 predicted proteins | sample 1964051 | NCBI WGS metagenome assembly UMBU01 (sample SAMEA4835949, study PRJEB28245) | human gut metagenome | biome: gut microbiome; material: fecal sample | place: Denmark | collected 2008
CCGCTAGAGGTGAGAAGCAGGTTCTTACTACGTCCGCGGACGGTTACATTTCCTTCCTCGTCTATAGTGCCTAGATCACCTGTATGCAGCCAGCCATTTACGTCAATGATTTGTGCAGTAGCTTCTTGATTTTTATAATAGCCCAACATAAGGTTGGCTCCTTTACAGATGATTTCTCCTGCATGAGTCTTAGGGTCCGGGGAATCGATTTTTACTTCCATTCGCGTCGTCGCTTTCCCGCATGAAGCAAGTTTCAGGTTTTCCCAGCGGCTGGAGCAAATGATCGGACCACATTCTGTCATACCGTAAGCGATGGTGTAGGGGAAACCTATTTTTTTGAGGAAGGCTTCTACTTCAGCATTGAAAGGAGCGCCGCCGATAATGATTTCATCAAAATTACCGCCGAATATCTCCATAGCAGCTTGTCGTGCCAACGATTTGATCTTATCGTTTACAATGGGTACTTTAAGCAGTAGTTTACCGATTTTGCTGTCTACTTTGGGAAGAATATCCTTTTTTATAATTTTTTCTACAATCAATGGTACGCAGGAGATGACTCTGGGCTTTATCTCCGAAAACGATTGGGAAATAATCTTAGGAGACGGCATACGTGTCAGGAAATAGATGTGTGCGCCTGCCGAGAATCCGTATAGGAAGTCGTATACCATTCCAAATACATGTCCCATAGGAAGCATGGAAACGATATGATCTCCCGGTTTGACGGGAAGCATTTCAAAACAGTAGGCAACATTTGACCAGATACTGCGATAGGGGAGCATTACTCCTTTAGAATATCCTGTAGTGCCGGATGTATAATTGATGATTGCCAGTTCTTCCGGTCTGTCTTTTCGGTAACAGATATGTTCAGGACGGAAGTTCTTTGGATAACGTTGTCCGTAAATGGCATTCCGGTGTTCGAAAGCGTATGTGAGCTTTTCGTTGCGCGACACTAAAGAGGAGAAATCTGCCAATGATGCAATACCTTCTAATAAAGGCATTGCATCCTCATTCAGGTTTTCCCAAGCTTGATCGCCTACAAAAAGTAGTTTGGCTTCAGAATGGTTGACGATATTATGAATATTGTCTGCTTTGAATTCATGCAAAATAGGAACAATCACAGCTCCATAAGTGATGGTGGCCAAGAAAGTAACTGCCCAATGGGCACTGTTACGTCCGCAAACCGCTATTTTATCTCCCGGCTGGATTCCGGCACTTTCCAAAACAATGTGAAATTTAGCAATTTTACGTGCTACATCCTTATATTGGAGGGTAATTCCTTTATAGTCGGTCAGGGCATCTCTGTCCCAGTTTTTGATGATACTTTGCTCAATATAATCAATGAACTGATGTTCTTGTTCCATTTTGTTTTTGCACATTTAGTTTAAAACTGCGCAAAATTAATATATCATTAACGTAAACCGAATTTTAAAATCAAGTTTTACGGTTAATTAACGAAGGAATTCTGACATAATTTTACATTTCTTTTCAAATGTTATTCAGAATCAGACTCTTCTTTGGATTTCTCGGAAATAAGCAGCAACTTATCTCCTTCGTGCAATTTCAATGTTCCGTTAGGGATCAGGAATTCATCTTTGCGCTTCACAATCATGACTAGTGTACCTTTTGGCAGGTTCATATCTTTCAATGTATCTGCCTCTTCCAGCATTTCGCGGGTGACAGTCATATCACTGAGATCAGAATCAATCTCCTCAGGCAGTTCCACCCCGAAATCGTTTCCTGTCTTTGCCAAAGGTTCGGAGAGGTGTAATATGCGGGCTACAAAAGAAATTGTGGTTCCTTGTACGACCAATGAAACGATGGTAATGAAGAATACGATATTGAATATAATATTCGAACCCTCTACTCCTGCCACTACCGGATAAGTAGCAAAGATGATAGGAACTGCGCCGCGTAATCCTACCCAAGATACAAAAACGCGTGACTTCATTGTGATTTTCCGGAATGGGAGTAGGCAGAGGAATACGCTTAACGGGCGACCGATAAGAATCATGAATACACCGATCAGCAGAGCGACAGCGGTTACTTCTAGCATTTCGTGAGGATTGACTAGCAATCCCAGACAGAGGAACATAATGATCTGGAACAGCCAGGTAAGTCCGTCCATGAATGTATAAATCTCCTTACGGTGCATAATTTTATTATTACCCACCATCATACCGGCGATGTATACAGCCAGATATCCATTACCTTTCATTAAATCGGTGATGGAGAAAGTGAAGAAAACGAATGCCAATAGCAGGATAGGATATAATGCCTGGTTATCGATATTAAGCTTGTTTAGCATTCGGATAGCCAGTTTCCCGAGTATATATCCTGCAGCAGCACCTACGATAAACTGAATGATAAAAGAAGCGGCAATAGCGCCGACTCCCATACCCGCTGATTGGATAAACTGTATCAGAACAATGGTAAGCATATAAGCCATCGGGTCATTACTTCCACTTTCCAACTCCAGCATGGGACGTAAGTTGTGCTTCAGATTCATCTTTTGCGAACGGAGAATAGCGAAGACCGAAGCCGAATCTGTGGAAGACATGGTAGAGGCTAACAGCAGGGAAGTGGTGATAGGCAAATAAATGTTCGTCCAACTCATACCGGATAGCCACCAAATGAAGAGCCCCGTAAAAAGAGCTGTGAGCAATACTCCGACAGTGGATAAGACGATACCCGGTCCTAAAATAGGTTTGATTTCTTTGAATTTCGTGTCCATACCTCCTGAGAAAAGGATGATACTCAAGGCAACCATACCGATAAATTGGGCTTCTTTGGCATTATGGAATTGGAGACCGAGTCCGTCACTTCCGAATGCCATTCCTACAACGAGGAACAGTAACAAAGTAGGTACGCCGAAACGGTATCCGGTTTTTCCAACAACAATGCTGACGAAAAGTAAGATAGAACCGATAAGTAAGGTGTTTTCTGCTGTAAATATCATATGCTATATATTATAAAGTTATAAGAATGTCGCATTATTTTTCACTGTGCGAAGTTACATATATTTAGCAACAAATGAAATACCTGTTTTGATGTATTTTTGTCAAAAATGGTAGTTAAATTGTCTAAAAAGGTCAATCTGATACTCGGAAATAGCTAATTGTGAGAATATGAAAACAGGCTCGAATCATGCAGATCGCATCATTCGAGCCTGATTGATGAATATTTAGGATAAAATACTTATGACAAGAACTTCATGATATCTTCGTCTACGGTGCTGATTCCGCCGATACCGAATTGTTCTATCAGTACATTCTTTATGTTTGGTGAAAGGAAGGCGGGAAGAGTCGGTCCTAAATGGATATTCTTCACTCCCAATGCCAATAAAGCTAATAATACAATTACTGCTTTCTGTTCATACCAGGCAATATTGTAGACGATAGGGAGTTTATTGACATCATCCAATCCGAATATTTCCTTTAATTTCAGGGCAATGACTGCCAATGAGTAACTGTCATTACATTGTCCAGCATCCAATACGCGGGGAATACCGTTAATGTCTCCCAAAGCCAATTTATTGTATCGGTATTTTGCACAGCCGGCGGTCAATATAACCGTGTCGTTCGGCAGTTTTCGGGCAAATTCCGTATAATATTCGCGGCTTTTCATGCGCCCGTCGCAGCCTGCCATTACAAAGAATTTGCGGATAGCTCCGCTTTTTACAGCATTCACTACTTTATCTGCCAAAGCTGTCACTTGTGCATGGGCGAAGCCTCCGATAAGCGTTCCGCTTTCGATGGCTACCGGTGGCTGGCACTGTTTGGCATGGGCGATCAGTGCGGAGAAATCTTTGGGCTTTCCGTCTTTACGTTCAGGAATATAGTGTGCTCCTTCCAGACCACATGCACCTGTAATGTAGATACGGTCTTTGTAGGTAGCGTTCGCACGTGGAGGAACGATACAGTTGCTTGTGAATAAGATAGGACCATTGAAGCTCTCAAATTCTTCTTTCTGTTTCCACCAGGCGTTTCCGTAATTTCCGACCAGATGTTTATATTTCTTCAGTTGAGGGTAGTAGTGTGCGGGGAGCATTTCACTGTGGGTGTATACATCTACTCCGGTACCTTCGGTCTGTTTCAACAATTCTTCGATATCTTTCAGATCGTGTCCACTAATGAGAATTCCCGGATTGTTATGTACACCGATGTTTACTTCTGTGATTTCGGGGTTACCGTAACTGCTAGTATTGGCTTTATCCAGTTGTGCCATAGCGGATATTCCATGTTTACCTGTTTCCAAAGTCAATTGAACTAATTCTTCTACTGTGATGTCGTTGCGGGTTAATTCGGCTAATGCATATTGCATAAAAGCGAAGATTTCCGGAGATTGATAACCGAGATTATGTGCATGTTCCACGTATGCAGCCATACCTTTTAGTCCATAATGTACCAATTCCTTTAATGAGCGAATATCTTCGTCAGGAGTGCGGAGTACACCTACGGTTTTGGATTTCTCCTCAAATTCCTTCTCACTGCCTTCCCAAAGACATTCATCAGGAGCATTTTTTATAGTTACTTTGCTACCGAGCTCTTTTTTCAGTTTCAGTCCTTCTTTGATTTTCCGGGTGATGGCCTCTTTGTCAAAGTTGGCGTTAGTGATGGTGATGAACAGTGCATCGTAGATAAATTGGTCTGCTTTTTCCGAAGGATGTCCTTCTTTGCGCAGATGTTCGTTGTATACAGCGATTCCCCGTACTACAAAAAGTAGTAAGTCTTGCAGGTTAGCCACTTCGGATGTTTTACCACATACTCCTTTCAAGGTACAACCTGTACCCATTGCTGTCTCTTGACATTGATAACAAAACATACTCATAACTTTTACGTTTTAATTAGTCTTTCAGTTTATTGAACGCAAAAGTAGGGCAAAGGTTTTACGTGATTCTGTAACTAATGTTACAACAATGAATATTTTTTTGTCTGAATACTCATTATTGGATAAGCCGGACTAGTTCTTCTTTCTGTAAAATAGTGATATGTTTACGGTCGGCTATCAATAATCCGTCTTCCTGCATATGTGCCAGTTCACGGGCGAGGGAAGGGCGGGATACTCCGAAGTAATCACTCAATTCCTGTTGTGAACGGTCGAGGATAATGTATGATTGTTGTTGCTGTTTGTAGAGCCGAAGCAGGTAAGAAGCCAGTTTCTGTCGAATCGTTTTGAATGACATAAAGAAAAGTTTATCCGACAAAGTACGGGCATAGTTGGCGGAAAGATTCATATAGTTCTCCAAAAATTGTTCGTTCTTGCGAAAGAGATTCAAAACGCTTGGTTTGGGAAGTTCGATAACCTCGGTCAACTCGTTGGCTGTTACTTCTACCGGATAACGGTTGTCCTCACCGAACAGAAATAAAGGAGCGAGTGCTCTTGGCGCAGCTATATCCTCTACTTTGATAAGCCGTCCCGAGTAATCGATCATTTCTCCGCGCACACTTCCTTTTATCAAGATTATAAGACGATTGCATACGTCTCCTTGCCGTGCCAGGATTTCCCCTTTCTTATATGAACGGGCGTGAAAACTAACTTCTTCCAGGTTGGCAGAGAGTTTTTCCGGAGTAATTCCCCGAAATAGCGGATTGTTGGTGAGGGTATGTATCATCATTATAAGTCATTGTAATTTTGTTTATAACCATTGGAATTTTAGTCCGAAAGACAAGCTGAGATAATCACGAGGACGCAGATAGCTGTTAGTAGCAGCACTGATCACATAAAGATCACAAGTACTGATTTCATAGAAAAATGTTACGGACTTGGCTAGAAACCTACGTTGCGGGTCAATATCGTAAGTCAGGCGTTGTCCCATGAAAATGTGAAAACGTACTTTGCTTGAAAAACCATAATAACCTTTTGGATAGCGTTCCGGTTCATTTACCCAAAACTGATCCCCAAATACGGTATTCATGTATAGGCCACAAGTAAAGGGTTCTGTAGAGAATCCTTTTCCTATATTAATACTCCACGGCATGTAGTTTTGTTTAAGAGTCATGGTTATTTTAGCCTTTTTTGAAGAATACTTCGGGATAAATCCAAGCAATAAATCAGTCTCCCATTGATTATGTTTTCCGTAATCCCATCCCGTACCAAAAGAAAGTAATCCCATGTTGCCGGCAAACTGTATCTTAGAGTGGGTAGGAATGATTCGTTCCCAATTTCTGCGGAAACGGTGAACCCGTTTATCGTAACGGGTATGTTTAACTTTTTTCGATGCAGCGGGCAATACGGAGTCTGCTTTGATAATCGTAAATAAAGAATCTCCGGCTTGGAAGGCGATAATTGAGTCAGCCTTGATGATGAAGCGCAATGAATCGGCTTTATACGTGTTGATAATTGTATCTGTTTTGTAAGTAGCCGAGACCGGACCGGAGATAGAGAGAAGTATTGATAATACTCCCGTCCATAAAATATATTTAGTATTCAACCAATTCATAATCAGGATTTTCAGAGGTGCTTTCCGGAGTTATAGTGAATACCAGATAAGTACGGTAATCCATACAATCACTGGTTATATAATGTATTCCATCATCAAAGAGTATGTCATCCCGAAAATGATGGGTATGTGCAGCCGTGCAAAACTGTAGGCCCTTATACTGAGTGACATAGTGTTGGAAAACTTTTACTACATTGTTATTGAACACGTCTGTATCTGGGCGTGCGTGCATACATACCACACTCTTTTCAAATTCATCACTTCTGTTTGTTATCTCTTCTTCCATAAAGGTGAAGTTTGGAATGGGCTCGGAGTAGTCATATTCTAAAGCGTTCGTATTGAGACAGACGAACTTCACGTTGCCTGCTATAAAAGAAAAGTTGGTAGGGCCGAATACTGCTTTATAAGTTTCTTCTCCTGTTCCCAGACAATCATGATTTCCGATAAGGGCTACATAAGGTACTTTTAACCCGTTCATGATATCCCGTTGCCAGAGAAACTCTTTGGTCACTCCAAAATCACTCATATCTCCTCCATGGATTACAAAGTCAATATCATCCCGTTTATTGATCTCTTTTACGAAGTCCTCCGTTGCGTCATACCAACGTTGTGAATCTCCCATTGCAGCAAAACGGATTGTAGTTTTGCCTTTGCAATTTGCTTCTATCTTTTCCATATTATGTGCATTGACATTTGTCTCACCACTGATGCGGACATCGTACGGATGGTAATCTATCATACCGCATCCTGCGAGAAACAGGCACGATAAAAGCCCATATAAATTCTTTCTCAACATAGTTTAATCGTTTGTAGTTTTGAAAACTTTATGCAAATATAGAGTTTTCAATCGGATGGGCAATTGATAAATCCCTAATTAGGACTGATTGAACAATAAAAATGAGAAAATGAACAGTAACTATCCTTTATTCAGCTATCGGCTGTTGTTTCGATACCTTTTTAATATATATCATCAAGCTGATTACTGCTGTGATAAAGGCTAAAGCATCCGACACCGGCATACTGATCCAAATACCTTTCAATCCCCACCAATTCGGGAAAAGCAACAGGCAGGGCAGAAGATAAAGCAACTGTCGCGTCAGGGATAAGAAAATGCTTATTTTCGCTTTTCCGATACTTTGGAAGAAGTTACCGATAACAATCTGTGCTCCTACGAATGGGAACATAAGTACTGCCAAGCGAAGCCCTTCTACTGCCAGATTAATCAATTCGTCACTGTCTGTGAAGAGGGCTGATACGGCATGAGGGAATAGTTCGCAAATCAGAAATCCGCTACTAGTGATAACCACCCCTGAAAGAATTCCCAGTCGTAAAGTCTGTTTGACGCGATTAAGTTTCTGTGCTCCGAAGTTATAGCCGACAATCGGCTGCATTCCCATCGTCAATCCTAATACAATCATTACGTAAAGAGTCAGCAGCCGGTTGATGATACCATACGCGCCGATAGCCATATCTCCTCCGTGTTCCTGTAGACTATTATTGATAATAATGACAATAATGCAAGCGCAAACATTCATTAGGAAAGGTGACATGCCGATAGCGAAAATGCTCTCTACGATTCTCCCTTTCATCTTCCAGATTGTTCCTTCGAAGTGCACTGTACTCTCTTTCTGCATGAAGTGACTTACCACCCATACCATGCCGATGAGCTGTGAAATAACCGTTGCCGTAGCAGCTCCCCGCATTCCCCATTCAAAGTGGAAGATAAAGATAGGAGCGAGGATGATATTGGCAACTACCGTCACCATCGATGTAAGCATTGCTTTCTTCGGATACCCGGTAGCGCGCATCACATTGTTCAATCCTATCATTGTATAAGTAATAGGAGTTCCCAACAAGATTACCTGCATGAAACTGCGTGCGTATGGAAGTGTGTCGTGACTGGCACCGAAAAACAGCAGGATATCATCGAGAAAGATAAAGGACAATATTCCGAAGAAGACAGAATTGGTGATACAAAGCATAAGCGTGTGTGACAGGATTTCCGTAGCACCTTTCAGATCCTTTTGTCCCAATCGAATAGAGGCAAGGGTTGATCCGCCTGCCGATACCAATGTACAGAAAGCGACTACGAGATTCATCAGAGGGAAACTGATAGCCAGTCCTGCAATGGCCATTGCCCCCACACCATGTCCGATGAAGATACTGTCAATAATGTTGTAGATAGAAGTAATCGTCATTCCGATAATGGCAGGAATGGAATATTGTAGCAGTAACTTGCCGATACTTTCCTTTCCTAAGATATGTGGGTCGTTCTTGCTCATACGTTGGTCGATTCGTTGGATAAATAAAAGTCGATTTGTTGGATAAAAACGTCCGTTACGTTTTTTTTAGCATTGCAAAGGTACAAATTATTTGTCTGATTCGATGATTATTCGGAACTTTGCAGGCATAGATACACAAGGTTTAACGTTTTAGGTAAAAAGAAAGTTTCATATGAATACAACGAAAACAATTGCAGCGCTGTTCGACTTTGACGGTGTTATTATGGATACGGAAACACAGTACACCGTCTTTTGGGACGAGCGGGGACGTAAATATCTGAATGAGGAAGATTTCGGACGTCGTATCAAAGGGCAGACGCTGACGCAAATCTACGAGAAATACTTTTCAGCTCTTCCGGAAGCCCGGCAGAAAATCACAGCAGACCTCAATGTTTTTGAGAAACAGATGTCCTATGAATATATTCCCGGAGTGGAAGCTTTTATCGCCGAACTCCGTCGTCATGATGTGAAGATAGCCGTAGTAACCAGCTCTAATGAAGAGAAGATGCAGAACGTCTACAATGCTCATCCCGAGTTTCCGGCAATGGTAGACCGTATTCTTACCGGAGAGATGTTTGCCCGTTCCAAACCTGCTCCCGATTGTTTCCTTCTAGGGATGGAAGTATTTGGAGCTACTCCAGAAAACACATACGTCTTTGAAGATTCTTTTCATGGTCTGCAGGCGGGAATGACTTCCGGTGCAACCGTGATCGGTCTTGCTACAACCAATTCCCGCGAAGCCATTACCGGAAAAGCACATTATATAATGGATGACTTTACCGGAATGAGTTATGAGAAATTGCTGTCTCTGACAAGGGATTGAGAGGATTTTTTGCATTTCCTTCTCTGTTATGAATTAAATGTTATAACTTTGCCCCCGATTTTCGGGTAGCGCCAATGCTGCCCCGATTTTAATTTATAATTTTTAATTAGAAAGAAATGGCTGGTTATATATCAGATGACACAAGAAAGGTGACGACACATCGCTTGGTTGAAATGAAACAGAGAGGCGAAAAGATTTCAATGCTTACTTCCTACGATTACACGATGGCGCAGATTGTGGACGGTGCGGGGATAGACGTAATCCTTGTAGGCGATTCCGCTTCCAATGTAATGGCAGGTAACGTGACTACATTGCCTATCACGCTTGACCAGATGATCTACCATGCAAAATCTGTGGTGCGTGGTGTAAAACGTGCTATGGTGGTGGTGGATATGCCTTTCGGTTCCTATCAAGGCAACGAGATGGAAGGTCTTGCTTCCGCTATCCGCATCATGAAAGAAAGTCATGCTGACGCTTTGAAGATGGAAGGCGGAGAAGAAATCATCGATACGGTGAGACGCATTGTCGGTGCAGGTATTCCGGTGATGGGACATTTGGGATTAATGCCGCAGTCTATCAACAAATACGGAACCTATACCGTGCGCGCCAAAGATGACGCCGAAGCGGAAAAATTGATTCGTGACGCCCATTTGCTGGAAGAAGCAGGTTGTTTCGCTATTGTTCTTGAAAAGATTCCCGCAACCCTTGCAGAACGTGTAGCCGGTGAGTTGACTATACCTATTATTGGTATCGGTGCCGGTGGACATGTAGATGGCCAGGTGTTGGTGATTCAGGATATGTTGGGCATGAATAATGGTTTCCGTCCCCGTTTCTTGCGTCGTTATGCCGATTTGTACACAGTGATGACCGATGCTATCAGTCGTTATGTGTCCGACGTAAAGAACTGCTACTTCCCCAACGAGAAGGAACAATATTAAAGCAATATATGGCAGTTACATTGTGGACAGCACATTTTATACGGATATGTATAGCTAATTTGCTGTTGTTTGTGTCCTTGTATGTGTTATTTCCGGTACTCTCCGTTGAGATGGCAGACCGTCTCGGAGTGCCGGTGGCACAGACAGGAGTAATCTTTCTTTTTTTTACATTGGGAATGTTCCTGATCGGTCCTTTCCATGCCTATTTGGTGGACGCTTACAAACGGAAGCACGTATGTATATATGCTTTCGCTCTTATGGTGGCAGCGACGGTAGGCTATGCGTTTGTGACGAACCTTACGGAACTTATCCTGTTAAGCACTGTACAAGGATTGGCGTTCGGTGTAGCCACTACTGCGGGTATCACGTTGGCTATCGACATCACCAACTCTACGCTCCGTAGCGCAGGGAATGTCAGTTTTTCGTGGGTAGCCCGTTTGGGAATGATTCTAGGTATCGTTCTCGGAGTCTGGCTTTATCAGAGTTATCCAATCCGGAATTTGCTGTACGTATCCGTTATTGCCGGAGTGTTAGGGATTCTTGTCGTATCGGGAATATATGTACCTTTCCGTGCACCGATTGTCACCAGACTCTATTCTTTTGACCGTTTTCTACTGTTACGTAGTTGGATTCCGGCTATCAATATGATTCTGATTACGTTTGTTCCGGGATTGCTGATGCCTCTTGTACATCCTTTCCTGAATGATTCCATTTTGGGAAATACAGGTGTTTCAGTGCCTTTCTTTGTAGGAGTGGGGGGCGGTTACTTGGTATCTCTCTTGTTTGCTCGTCTCTTTTTCCTGAAAGAAAAAACATTGAGACTGGTAATTATGGGGCTTGGACTAGAGATTCTTGCCATATCATTGTTGAATAGTACTCCGATAGGCGTTTCTTCCATACTCCTGGGACTTGGATTAGGCTTTATCATGCCGGAGTTCCTGATTATGTTCGTGAAGCTATCCCATCATTGTCAACGGGGAACTGCAAATACCACTCATTTATTGGCTAGTGAAATGGGTATTTCTTTAGGTATCGCAACTGCCTGCTGTATGGAGTTGGATATAGACAGAATGCTTCATATCGGTCAGATAGTAGCTTCGATAGCTTTGATATTCTTTGTTTTGGTGACTTATCCTTATTATAAAAGGAAGAAAGTGCGATAGAATTCTTCACCACAGATTAACACAGATTTTCACAGATTAAAGAAAGAAAAGGCAAAATGCAGGATTGTGCAAATTAATGCAATTTATTTTGAACTCAGTCCTTTCGGAGTGGCTATACTGTACTTGTCTTTTTAATCTGTGAGAATCTGTGTTAATCTGTGGTGAAAAAAAACTAGTTCCGGCTCACTTGTTTCACTCCTTTCACTGTTCTTAGCTTTTTGATCAGCGCTTCCAGGCGACCTGTATCTCCAACCATGACCGTTAGTGTACCGGAGAACAGCCCGTCGTTTGAATCGATTCCTATGGAGCGTAGTGTGATTCCATTTTCCTTAGATATGATAGAAGTAATATTCGTCACAATGCCGATATCATCGTGCCCTACGACGCGCAGCGTAATGGGATACTGTGTCCCTTCCGACTTGCCTGCCCAACGGGCTTTCACAATCCGATAACCAAAACGTTCACGCATCTGATTGGCGTTCGGACAGTCTGCCCGGTGAATCTTTATCCCGCCACTTACCGTTACGAAACCGAATACATCGTCGCCATAGATAGGGTTACAACATTTTGCCAACTTGAATTCTAATCCTTTTAGATTCTGGTCGATTACGAGCACATCCTCTTTGGAGGTAGTCTCTTCCTGTGCCGCTTGCAGGTTGTACCCTTCAGCACTGCGGTAGACTATTTCGTCGCGCGTGTCGTTGTCCCGTTTCTGCTGCTCCACATATTTGTCCAGAATCTCGTTTACATCCAGCACACCATCAGCGATCTTCTGATAGAACTCCGTCACGTTTTTAAAGCCCAGACGCTTGATGAGGCGCATCATGGTCGCTTCATCATATTCCAGTTTGCGGTTTTTGAATTTTCGTTCAAGTGTTTCCTTTGCAAAGTCATGTTGGCGTGCCACCATTTCTTTGAGCGCCTGCCGTATCTTCGTGCGGGCTTTGGAGGTAGTTACGATGTTCAGCCAATCCTGCTTCGGAGTCTGGGTATTTGAAGTCATGATTTCCACCTGGTCGCCACTGTTCAACTTCTGCTTCAGTTGGACATTCTTGCCGTTTACTTTAGCGCCGATACATTTGCATCCCAGTTTGCTATGGATATGAAAGGCAAAGTCGAGTACCGTAGCCCCTTTTGCCAACTTGAACAAATCCCCTTTAGGAGTGAACACGAAAACCTCGTCCTCGTAAAGATCCATCTTGAACTGATCCATCATCTTCATTGAGTCGTTGTCTGCATTCTCCAACGCCTCTCGTACCGAAGTCAGCCATTCGTCCAGGCCCGTTTCTCCTTTGATACCTTTATATCTCCAGTGCGCGGCCAGTCCCCGTTCGGCAATCTCATCCATGCGGCGGGTACGTATCTGCACTTCCACCCATTTCCCTTCCGGTCCCATTACGGTGATATGCAATGACTCGTAACCGTTGCTTTTCGGAATCGACAGCCAGTCACGCAGACGCTTCGGGTTAGGCTGATACATATCCGTCACGATAGAATATACCTGCCAGCATTCCTGCTTTTCTTTTGCCGGGTCAGGTTCCGAATCCAGGATAATGCGGATAGCGAACAGATCATAAATACCCTCAAACGGGGTTTTCTGCTTCTGTATCTTGTTCCATATCGAATGAATGGATTTGGTACGTCCCTTGATGTCGAACTTCAAGCCCGCTTCCGTCACTTTCTTCTTGATCGGTTCGATAAAGGCTGCGATATACTTGTCGCGTGACGCCTTCGTCTCGTTCAACTTATCCTTTATAAAATAATAAGTATCCCGTTGTGTGTATTTCAGCGACAAGTCTTCCAATTCCGATTTCAGCTTATAGAGCCCCAGCTTATGTGCCAACGGAGCATACAGATAAGCAGCCTCGTTGGCCACCTTTATCCGGTCTTCCTCGTTTCCCGTATCCTTGATTTGGCGCATTACATTCACACGGTCGGCTATCATAATCAGGATCACACGCATATCTTCGGCAAAGGAGAGCAGGAGGTTACGGAAATTCTCCGACTCTATTGCCGGGCTCTTCGCATACAACTCATTCGTTTTCACCAACCCCTTGATGATACTCGCCACATCCTCTCCGTATTCCACGCTTACCTCGTCGATAGACAGAATATGCGTTTTTACAATCTCGTGCAGCATGATACCGATAAGGCACGAACCTTTCATTCCGATTTCTTCGGCTACGATGACTGCCGTTTGCAGATCTTTGATAACGGGATTCATCCCGAAGTTATTGCGTTGCAGCCCGTTACATTGGGCAGCTTTGATAAGATGATTCTTTAATTTTTGGCAATCCTTCCAGGAAATACTGTCTCCGGCAGATTGCATCAAGTGCCGATAGAGTGAAAAAAGCTCCTTTTTTTCCTCTGATGTAAAAAA
>UMBU01028613.1_pt1 | contig 14000 bp, 18 predicted proteins | sample 1964051 | NCBI WGS metagenome assembly UMBU01 (sample SAMEA4835949, study PRJEB28245) | human gut metagenome | biome: gut microbiome; material: fecal sample | place: Denmark | collected 2008
GGCTTCAATAACCTTTTTAGCATCATTTATTGCATCTTCGGCATTGGATGCATTTTTAAATTCTTATAGGGATTAATCATACAAAAATCAACCTTTTTCAGTTGTTTTCTTGAAATCAACTAAAATCGATTGATTATACATATATAACATAATCGTAAAATTTAAAGAGGTAATTACACTCTCTGTTCTTTAGAATCAATAGCGTAAAGAAATACGTCACAAGCATTTACATCATAAGGAGACATCTTTGTCGGACCTGTCTTTGTTACTCGTATCTTCTTTTCGGCTATTAATTTTTCAAGACGATACCGCCCACCAACAAATCCTGCTGCTTGTGACTTATTCAAGGGAATTCTGTTACCGATTCGATAAAGGGTACTTAATTTAGTTTCTGCATTCATCCTAACCTCCTTACTCTCTCAATAGTTTCAACTTTTGTCCTTCTCATCCTTCTTATGTCGCCCTGTTCATGATAAAGCGAAAAAGAAAAAATACATAGTAAACTGCAAGCAACAACAGAACGAATTATTGGTGAGAAGTTCATCGTTAATTTCATACCCGTAACTCTTTCATAAAGCATTGTTGCCAGCTCTCTTCCATTCTTCACGTTAAGAACCTCAAAAGCCTTTTGTAGTTGGTTGTTAATCGTGCTGACCGCGCGGCATTTAAGGTTTGCTATCTCTTTTTTCTCATATCCCTGTGCGTACATTCGTGCTGTAACTTCGCATTCAGGGGTTAATTCAGTTAATACTCTTTCCATAATCGTGTAAGTTTCAAATGTCACTTCTTCATATTATTGATGATATACATAGAATTAGTGTACTTGTTTTTGGATATAGTATAAGCCGGCTTACCATCCGGGACTAAAATACCTTTTTCCTTCAACTCCTTGTTTATTACATGAGCCTGCTGTCTGTAGCCTGTAACATCAACTTCTGAAAGCGGGATAATCTTTTGCTTACCCGGCTTCACCTTCTCAATTATTTCTCTGATTGTTGCCATAAGATTAAAAATTAAATTAATAATTTGTGGATAGTAGAGGAATCGAACCTCTCTCAATCGTGATAATTGGTTGCGCAACACGAAGCTCTAACCGATAAGCTAACCATCCGAAAAAGGAAAAGTGTGCTATTCTCGCGAACTGCACACCCAGTATAAACACAAAACACAACACAATAAAACTACTAAAAACCCGCCCGGCTGGTATCCCTTGCTATCAGCGCTGAACATCGCAGGAGCTTTATACCGGATTATAAGACTACCTTTTAGCGGGTAATAAAATCTATTTTCCAAATATTTCATCTATTTCTGTTTCAAGCCTCTTATGGTTCTTACTTATACAAATACTGTCAAATGCAAATACCACAAATGCGATCCAGAAAATAAATCCAAAACTCAAACATGTGATCGCCATTGTTATAAATGACACACACCAAATAAATGCTAATGGTAATACTCTCATGATAATATGTATTAGTTAGCGCCTGCACCCTAATCGAATAGTAGAACCTTATCTCAGTTCAGTACAGGCTATATGTTATCGAAGATAGTACAGACGCCCAACTATATTCATTATAAAAACTTCCATTTGAATCCATAACACGTTTTCTTTTCCCCTTTACAACATCTTGCAATATTAGCTCTGCTATAACCTAATTCTTTTTCAATAGAATGAAGGCTATTAAATACTCTTATGGTAGTTTCTTCTAAGTCCATTTGCACGACTTTCTTTTCAAGAAGTCCAACACTTCTATTTGCTAATTTATTAGCTTCTTTGTTCGCAATTTTGGTGTGAATATTATTCCTATTTTCTATTTTTGTAACCCATCTCAAATTACACACCCGATTATCATCACGAACAGCATTTATATGGTCAATTTCTGATTTGTTACTTATGTTTGAAATAAATGCGTTTGCAACTAACCTATGAACCAAGAAGAAAGATTTCGTCTGATTCTTGCTCAAAACCACATATAAATACCCTGAATTGTTATATCTCAATTTCAAGTTATTCCCACGCATAAAAACCTTCTTTCCAGATGAATATAATACAACTCTGTCAACACTTCTTACCCTGCCTAAATTTGATACTTGGTACAATCCTTCGTACCCTTCAATATCTTTCCAAATTTCGTCCATATACTTTTAAAGATTAGTGCTAACAGAGGAATTCGATTCCAAGCATCACGCCTTTCTGTTAGCTATATGTTTCGATGTGCGTGTCGGTCGCCAAATCCGTCATTACTTACACCTCAGTGACTATGGTTACACATCTATTAATCGTTAAACATTACACAACTCGCAAGCTCCGACTTGCTTATGTGCGTTCGTTATCTTCGGTTGGCCTAAACGGCTTATGAATTACACCGTAAAGGATTTTACATCATTTCAAAGAGCTTAATCAATAGTGCCCTACCCAATTCTCGCTATTGGTTGCCGTTCAAGTCCGTCAGTAGAGCTGTCGTGCGCCGTATAATCGTGTAATTATGCATATCTGCTTAAACCTTGAATCAGACAAAGGGCATCATAATCCATATCCTTATCTTCACTTGTATCCGGTTCTGAAAGGATAGCTTCATAGGTATCAATCTCTTCTTCGATAACTTCTATGATATCAGCCTTGCAATCTACATTGTAAACTCTGCGGGCTGTTTCTTCATCCATATTCTGAGCATTGTCCAGGTCTCTGTATAAGGCATTCAAGCCTTGTTCAATCTCATAACGTGTCATAATCATGTAATTTTGATAAGGTTACACTTCTTAAAACATCTGTATTCTTCTTTCTCTGTGTCCCAGTACACTTGCAGATTGTCATTCGGCTTTCTGCCTGTACCTTTTACCTCACCGATAAGATTCTCTTTGAGAGTACCAAAGGCTTGGCGTAGCGTGCCATCGGTCTTTTTGAAGTAAAACTCTACTATCTTCACTTTTAAAGCCGTTTTCAGCTTTAAATTAGTCCATGCGCATTTCAGTGCTTCGCTCATTGAAAAACCGTTTCTTTTCACAAAAGACCATGCGAGACTCATGACTTCTTTCATCTGATTTTTAAAATTCGTGCTCATAATCGTGTATTTTAATATGTTTATACTATTGTATATGACCTTAAAAATGTCTTTCTTTGCAAAAGTGATTAGGTTATCACTGTTTGATGATGCAAATATACTGTATATACTCAGTAAAACAATAAATATTACTGAATATATTCATTTTATTCACATTGTTTAACTATTAGGGTGGTTTATACCTTACTATATAAAACTATGAATGATTTATCGAACATAATAGCAGGGGTAAGCGCAGGGGTGGCATTCATCTCTGCCATATTCACAGGATTCATGTTCTATCGGTATGACAAAAGGCTAAAGGAGCAGGAGCAAAAGATAAACGATTTCCAACTCAAGGAATACGCACAGAAAGAAATCGAAAGCAAAAAGGCTTCATTGAGAGCAGAAGTGTTCTGTATCAACGGAGAATGGAAGGTGATGATTCAAAATGAAGGGATTGCTTCTGCAAGAAATGTTAGACTGTTGTCACCGGATTTGACACCGGAAGAGGGAAGGATAAAAATCATGAATGAACCTATATTGCCATACCCTATACTAAACAGGAATGATAGGGTTTATCTGGACTTGTGCCTTATGGAAGCTCATAGCATAAAGCCTGTCGTTAATCTGTTTTGGGACGATGATTATGACTCAAACAGAAATTTAAAACAAGCATTATGTCTTTGCTGAATTTGCATAAACAGCAAGTAACACAAATAAATATAACATAGCAAAAGTTACGAGCATATAAATAGCGTTGACTATCTTTTTATTAATATGCTTGTCAATAAGAATAAAGTAGGATTTGACGAACAAAAGAATAAGAAGGAAAATCAATAAAGCAATAGCCATAGATATTAACGCTAAAACATATATACTCATAGCAATAAAGTGAAAGCGACCAACTCCAAAGTTGCGGTTTGAAGTTTGGTCGCCTATATAGTCCCTTACGGGAGCAGTTAAACAAATTAGTCGAAATCATCCGCAACTTGATTTCGATACAAATATACTGATTAAAATCAGTACAACAAAAGAGTGGCATGAAAAAAATAACTATCTTATCATTCCTATCACTTGCAATTTCAGTGCTGGCATTGGGGCTCTCTATTTGTGAACATAGAGATTTGTGCATAGACATGGCTTCATTTTTGGTTGGCATAGTTTCAATCTCCGTGGCAGTATTGGCGATATTGCAAGCAATTAATTATTTTATTTTTGAAGACCGGATACACAAAAAGATAAAAGCGATTGAAGATAAAAACGAGGAAGTTATTAAGGCAATGAGATATGATTATGACCAGTGTATCACTGGGGTTATAATAAGTACTGAAACTTTGGATTATTATAGACGAAATATATATGATAAGGCTTTTGACAACTTTATAGAAGCTTTGGCTCACGTTAACAATAGTAGTATAAAATACTCACAAGATTTTATCATCGAATATATAAATCGTATAGTAGAAGATGAGAAGAAGTATGAAGTCCCAACGATAAAACTCTCGGAATTTGAAAAAAAGAGTGCAATAGATATAATTTCTAAAGTTGATAACATACATAAGGCAAATATTATTTCATTTATTGAAGGATTAAAATAATGGAAACTTCTAAGGATAGATTGAAGATGTTTATAAAACATCTAAAAATAGGACAAACTAAGTTTGAACAAAATACGGGAATTTCAAGAGGGTATATTTCTAAAATTAAAGAGTCAATAGGAACGCCTATACTCAACAAAATCACAAGTTCATATCCGGAATTGAATACAGAATGGTTGATTTCTGGAAACGGTAAGATGTTAAATGAGAAAGATTATGTTAATGAAATTAGCATCCCCGTTATATCTACTATAATGAATGTAAAGCTTGTTGGACAATATGCACAAGCTGGTTATTTATGTGGATACAATGACCCTGAATATATGGATTCACTTCCTACTATTCCATTTGCAGTAGATACGGAGCATAAGGGGAATTATATTTGTTTTGAAGTAAGAGGGGATTCCATGGACGACGGTTCAAAATATAGTTATGAGCAAGGCGATATTGTATTATGCAGGGAAGTCAGTCAGGAGTATTGGAAATCCAGGCTTCATTATACTCATTGGAACGCATTTGTTTTAATTCATAAAACCGATGGAATATTAATCAAACAAATTATAGCACATGATGTTGAAAGGGGAATCATTACGATTCATTCATTCAATGATTTATATCCAGATAGGGAAATAGACCTAAAAGATATTAAGGCTATATATAATGTTGTAAAAACCCAAAAAAATAGATAATAAATGTTCGGAATGAGGCAGGTAAACGAAAGTTGGCGGCTATAAAATCTTAAATAATATATATGAAACAGCTATTGTTATTGCCGCTCTCCATATCCAGACAAGCCCGAACTCCCAAAAGGACTTTTAGGCTTTATGCTTTGAAACTCACTCCGAGCTAACTGTTTCATTAACTCTTGCTCACATTCATTCATAACAAACGGATTTTGGAAACAAAGATAGTAATATTTAACGAATTAAAGAACAAACTAAATATCTAAGATTATGATTGACTTTCTAACTATCGTACTCCTTATATTCGGAGTACTGCAAATTATCCTCTTCTTCAAGGTATGGGGGATGACGAATGATATTAAGGAGATAAGAAACAAGTACCTCAAAGATGAGGATGAGAAACGAAGGCAAGAAGCGATACATGATCCAACACCTAAGGTTAGTAGTGGATCTAAGCCTACAATATAAATACATTATTAACATTTCAATTCTACCTTAAAAACAGCAATTGTATAGTAGATTGTATTTTGAAAAGGTTAGAAAAAGCGATTAACAAATTAGTAATCAATGCAATAAAGAGACCGTTGTACGGGACTTCGTAACGCGTAGGTCGCCAGTTCAAGTCTGGCTAGCGGCTCTTTCATTAAGCACTGATTATTTTAATCGGTGCTTTTTGCTTAAATAGAATAATGTATTCAAAAAAAACACCTATAATCGTTATCTGAACAAGCGTACTAATTGCGATACCGGTAGTTTTTTCAAGTTAATCCTGTTTTAGTAAAAAACGCATCACAATCAGTTTTAGCCATGTCATGAGCCGAAAAAGGAATCAAAAAAAGAAAAAAGCCCAAAAACATTCCCAAATAGGATGTATTATTACTATCCTAGTTTTAATACCTGTTTTTTATGGTTTATACCTTTATTTTCAACAATCCGAAACGCTCCCCTCTTTTCCGGACAAGACAGTCAAAATTCCTGCTACATCCATTCGGCAGCCGATACCGACAGCCGAAGAGCTTACGATACCGCGAATGATTATTCCCAGAAAAGAACAAATCATCCACCATACCGGATATAGCGTATCATATAATGAAAATCTCCGCCTGCCTAACTGGGTCGCATATGAACTGACACGCCAAGAGACACAAGGCAATGCTAAAAGAACCGACCATTTCATTACCGACCCTTCGGTAAAAGGTATCATTGCTACCAATGCCGATTACGCACGCTCAGGATATGACAAAGGACACATGGCGCCCGCAGCCGATATGAAATGGAGCAATACGGCAATGAAAGAATCATTTTACTTTAGCAATATGTGCCCGCAACACCCGGAACTGAACAGACGCAAATGGAAAGACCTGGAAGAAAAAATACGTGATTGGGCCATTACCGACAGTGCTATTATTATAATTTGCGGACCTATTATAGAAAAAACGCCACAGAAAATAGGAAAAAACAAGGTAACAGTTCCACAAAAATTCTTCAAAGTAATTTTATCGCCTTTTACCACATCACCTAAAGCCATTGGATTTCTATTCAAAAACGGACGTTCCGTATCCCCACTCGCCACTTACGCAGTATCAGTGGACAGTATTGAAACACTGACGGGAATGGATTTCTTTGCCCCGCTGCCTGATGATTTGGAAAACAAAATAGAATCACAAGTGAATTGCGACCAGTGGGGACTTTAAATCCGGGCAATAACCCTAAAACGCATTTATACCAATAACATCATCGGCATCCAAAAGCAAATAATAGCTAAACACTCAAAAAACATTCTCCACCAAGTCGCCTATTTAGTCGAATTCTTATTACCTTTGATGAGTTTTTATAATGTGAACGTCTTTTTATGGACAAGAAAAAGAAAAAAATCCTTATCAGCCTAACGGCTATCTTCTTTATAGTCTGCATAACAGGAATCGGTACTTTTTATTACTACCTCCTGTATCCGCAATTTCATCCCGCTAAAACAGTTTATGTGTACGTAGACCGTGACGACACGGCAGACTCCATATATAATAAGGTGAAAGCAAAAGGACATCCCGGTAACCTTACCGGATTCCGCTGGATGGCAAAATATCGTGAATTAGAGAAAAACATCCACACCGGCCGCTATGCCATTCGTCCCGGAGAGAATGTATACCATGTTTACAGCCGGATATCCCGTGGTTATCAAGAACCGGTCAACCTGACAATCGGCAGTGTAAGAACGCTCGACAGGCTGGCACATAACGTAGCCAAACAATTAATGATAGATTCTATCGAAATTGCAACTTTACTATTCGATTCCACTTTTCAGCAAAAAATGGGATATGACAAAGAAACAATGGCATGCATGTTTATTCCCGAAACTTACCAAGTATATTGGGATATGAGTGCCGACAGCTTCTTCGAGCGTATGCAAAAGGAACATAAAAGATTCTGGAATGACGAACGTCTTGCCAAAGCACAAGCTATAGGAATGACTCCGGAAGAAGTGTGCACGCTGGCATCCATCGTAGAAGAAGAGACAAATAATAATGGGGAAAAGCCTATGGTGGCAGGATTATACATCAACCGGTTGCAAAGAGGCATGCCGCTTCAAGCGGATCCTACGATCAAATTTGCATTGCAAGACTTCGGATTAAGAAGAATCACCAACGAGAACCTGCGAGTTGAATCTCCATACAATACTTATATAAATACCGGACTTCCTCCGGGACCGATCCGCATTCCTTCCACTAAAGGCATAGATAGCGTTCTCAATTATGCAAAACACAATTATATTTATATGTGTGCAAAAGAAGATTTTTCGGGTACCCACAATTTTGCATCCAATTATATCGACCATATGGCTAATGCCAGAAAATATTGGAAAGCATTGAACGAAAGAAAGATTTTTAAGTAATCCTGTAATAAAATGATCTTAAAAATGTATCTTTGCCCAAATAAATAATAGAACTGTGACTAACACTAATTAAAAAGATATATGAGCAAGCAACTCTTACTTGGCGATGAAGCCATTGCACAATCTGCATTGGATGCTGGGCTTTCAGGCGTTTATGCCTATCCGGGCACCCCTTCAACTGAGATAACGGAATATATCCAATCATCCCCTATCACGAGTGAACGGAACATACACAGCCGTTGGGCCGCCAACGAAAAGACAGCAATGGAGGCTGCCTTGGGAATGTCATTCGTAGGTAAGCGGGCACTGGTTTGCATGAAACATGTAGGCATGAATGTAGCAGCCGACTGTTTTATCAATTCAGTAATCACCGGTGTAAAAGGCGGACTTATCGTCGTTGCAGCTGATGATCCCAGCATGCACTCCTCTCAAAACGAGCAAGACAGTCGTTTTTATGGTGATTTTTCATTGATTCCAATGTATGAGCCGAGCAGTCAGCAAGAAGCTTATGACATGGTTTACAACGGATTCGAATTTTCCGAAAAGATCGGCGAACCATTATTGATGCGTATGGTTACCCGCCTGGCGCATTCCCGTTCCGGAGTAGAACGAAAAGCCCAAAAGCCGCAGAATGAAATATCTTTTGGAGAAGATCCGCGTCAATTTATTCTTTTACCGGGTAATGCACGCAAACGCTATAAAGCATTATTATCACGCCAGGACGAATTTATCAAAGTATCCGAAGAATCTCCCTATAACAAATATACCGACGGTCCGAACAAAAAGACAGGTATCGTAGCCTGTGGCATCGGATACAACTATCTAATGGAAAACTATCCGGAAGGCTGCGAATATCCGGTATTGAAAATAGGACAATATCCGCTACCCAAAAAGCAATTAATGCAATTAGTGGAGACTTGTGATGAAATTCTTGTTTTGGAAGACGGGCAACCGTTTGTAGAAAAACAATTGAAAGGGTATTTGGGTATCGGATTGAAAGTGAAAGGACGTCTTGACGGTACACTTTCACAAGACGGAGAATTAAATCCGGATTCCGTAGCACGTGCCGTAGGAAAAGAAAACAAATCCGAATTCAAAGTTCCGGATATTGTAGAGATGCGCCCGCCCGCCCTATGCGAAGGTTGCGGCCATCGTGATATGTATACCACTCTGACTCAAGTACTAAAAGAAGAATATCCTACTCATAAAGTATTCAGTGACATCGGATGTTATACATTGGGGGCCAATGCGCCGTTCAATGCCATAAACTCCTGTGTCGATATGGGGGCATCCATTACGATGGCAAAAGGTGCTGCCGATGGAGGATTATATCCCGCCGTAGCCGTTATAGGCGATTCGACTTTTACCCACTCCGGAATGACCGGATTGCTGGACTGTGTTAATGAAAATTCAGATGTTACCATTGTTATTTCCGACAATGAAACAACAGCTATGACAGGTGGCCAAGATTCTGCCGGTACAGGACGTATCGAAGCGATCTGTACCGGACTCGGAGTAGATCCTGCCCACATCCGTGTAGTAGTTCCCTTAAAGAAGAACTACGATGAAATGAAACGGATCATACGTGAAGAACTTGATTATCACGGTGTATCCGTTATTATCCCCCGCAGGGAATGTATACAAACATTAGCACGTAAAAAAAGAAGTAAATAAGCCATGAAAAAAGATATTATACTATCAGGAGTAGGCGGGCAAGGTATCCTGTCAATCGCCACAGTCATCGGCAAAGCAGCCTTGAAAGACGGACTTTATATGAAACAGGCAGAAGTACACGGAATGAGTCAACGTGGTGGAGACGTACAGTCTAACCTGCGCATCAGTGACCAACCTATCGCTTCAGACTTGATACCATCGGGGAAATGTGACCTGATCATATCCTTAGAACCCATGGAAGGATTACGGTATCTTCCCTATCTCAGCCCGGAAGGATGGCTGGTGACCAACGAAACACCGTTTATCAATATTCCAAATTATCCGGCAGAAGAAAAAGTACTGGAAGAGATTAACAAACTGCCTCATAAAGTGGTCTTGAATGTGGACAAAGTAGCTAAAGAAGTAGGATCGGCACGTGTCGCCAATATTGTTCTATTAGGAGCCACTATCCCATTCTTAGGAATAGATTACACAAAGATACAGGATAGTATCCGTGAAATATTCCAGCGCAAAGGGGATGCTATTGTAGAAATGAACCTCAAAGCGTTGGCAGCCGGAAAAGACATAGCAGAAAAATTAATGTAATCATGTGTATCCTGCCGATATGTCAATCGGCATAACAACTGTTCAAAACATACAATTGGCATATCGGCAGGACAGCACATTGAATAATTGTTCAAACCATGAATACAAGATACTGGGAAGAAGAAATAGAAACGATGAGTCGTGAAGAACTAAAAGAATTGCAATTACAACGACTCCGTAAAACAATTTCCATAGCAGCAAACGCTCCTTATTATAAGGAGGTTTTTGCCAAACACGGCATTACCGCCGACTCCATCCGGTCACTGGAAGATATTCGTCAAATACCATTCACAACCAAAGCGGATATGCGTGCCCATTATCCTTTCGGCCTCGTAGCCGGTGATATGAAAAATGACGGAGTACGAATCCATTCATCCAGCGGCACAACCGGTAATCCAACTGTCATAGTACACTCACAGCATGATCTTGACTCATGGGCAAACTTGGTGGCACGATGCCTTTACATGGTTGGAATCCGTAAAACCGATGTATTTCAGAACAGCTCCGGATATGGAATGTTTACAGGAGGATTAGGATTTCAATACGGTGCCGAACGGTTAGGAGCATTGACCGTACCTGCTGCTGCCGGTAACAGTAAACGTCAGATAAAATTCATCAATGATTTTAAGACGACTGCCTTACACGCAATCCCCAGCTATGCCATACGCTTGGCAGAAGTATTCCAGGAAGAGGGTATGGATCCGGCAGGCACCACCCTAAAAACCCTTGTCATCGGAGCAGAACCGCACACCGATGAACAAAGAAAAAAAATAGAACGTATGTTGGGAGTGAAAGCCTATAACAGCTTTGGAATGACGGAAATGAACGGCCCGGGAGTAGCCTTCGAATGTACCGAGCAAAATGGTATGCACTTTTGGGAAGATTGCTATTACGTAGAAATTATCGACCCGGAAACCGGCGAACCTGTCCCCGAAGGAGAAATAGGAGAATTGGTACTGACCACACTCGACCGAGACATGATGCCCCTGATTCGCTATCGGACGCGCGATCTTACACGTATTCTTCCGGGCAAATGTCCTTGCGGGCGTACTCACTTGCGTATAGACCGAATCAAAGGACGCAGCGATGATATGTTCATCATCAAAGGGGTTAATATTTTCCCAATGCAAGTCGAAAAAATATTGGTGCAATTCCCGGAATTAGGCAGCAATTACCTTATTACCCTGGAAACCGTCAATAATCAGGATGAAATGGTCGTTGAGGTAGAGTTAAGCGATCTTTCCACTGACAACTATATTGAGCTGGAACGTATTCGTAAGGAGATTACCCGCCAATTGAAAGATGAAATATTAGTAACACCTAAACTGAAATTGGTTAAAAAGGGCTCTTTACCACAAAGCGAAGGAAAAGCAGTACGAGTAAAAGACTTGAGAGATAACAAATAATTCAATATAATTATATGTCTAATGCGCCAATTAAGAAAATTGTTTCTTCAGTTGGCGCATTCGTACATCCACTTTAATCATACCTTATGCAACTATTAAAAAAAAGAATCCTGCAAGATGGAAGATGCTTCGAGGGAGGCATTCTGAAAGTAGACAGTTTTATAAACCATCAAATGGATCCCGTACTGATGAAATCTATCGGAGTAGAATTCGTACGCCTTTTTGCAGGAACCAATGTCAATAAGATTATGACGATAGAAGCCAGTGGTATCGCTCCGGCCATTATGACCGGTTATCTGATGGATTTACCGGTGGTATTTGCCAAAAAGAAATCTCCTAAAACCATACAGAACGCATTAAGTACCACAGTTCATTCTTTCACCAAAGACCGTGATTATGAAGTTGTCATCAGTAGTGATTTTCTAACCCCCGAAGACAACATTCTTTTCGTTGATGACTTTCTGGCATATGGAAACGCCGCCTTAGGTGTTTTAGACTTGATCAAGCAATCCGGAGCTAACCTGGTAGGAATGGGGTTCATTATAGAGAAAGCCTTTCAAAACGGGCGTAAAACACTCGAAGAAAGAGGTGTACGCGTAGAAAGTCTCGCCATTATAGAAGATTTATCCAATTGCCAGATTAAAATAAGATAGCTTCTTCTATTTTTCATTCGGATTAAAATATTGTCCTTTTTTCCCCGTCACGCTCCCGTATTGTACAGCATTTTGGGGACAAATATGATAACAGGCCAAACAAGAAGTACAATCTGTTCCCCAAACAGGTTTCCATCCTACCATTACAATATTGTTCATAGGACAAGCTTTTTCACAACGTTTGCAAGCGATACAAGCATCTGTGGTATGAAACTTCCTCGCAGATATCCCCCATTTTGTGAAAAACGGATTAATTATCTTCGTTTTTATAAAAGGGAAACTACCTTCATGGCATTGAAACACCTCTTTTCCTTCTTCCAACATACTGCCTATTTCTGCCAATTTTGGAATCGCATCAGTCAGTTTCCGTTCTTCAATCTCTTTAGAGTCCACATCAAACCCCGGGAGTAATACATAATTATTAGGCATAATAACAGAAAATCCGGCATCACATTTCCATCCCCTTCTTGATACAGCATTGCAAAACACCTGCTGAGTCAATCCGGTGTCATCCCCGCAAGAACATACAAAAAAAAGATACTGCTTATCATAGCGCTGAAGATTCAGTTGTTCTATAAACTGCAACACAATGGGAGGAGGCCCCCAGGAATACACAGGAAACACAAAGCCGATTTTTTCTTTATCAGCCATTTCATAATCAAATATCGCGTTTCGCATTGTTTCCGGAATAAATATCAATTGCTCCTTAAGCCTGTCAGCAAGCTGTTCTGCAATCCATTTAGAGTTTCCTGTACCCGAGAAATAAAAAATCATAATTGAGATTTTTTTAATAAATCAATATAAAAAGAAGGGCGGTAGTCTTCGAATGATTACCGTCCTTCTCCGTTATAAAAAAGCCGCACCGACGATGTGATGAAACTCTGATAGAACAAGATTTGAGTGCTCGCCCCCTTTGTAATCCACCGGCTAAAAGCTGTCCCGAAAGATGTGGCCCGCCATTGAGAGCAGAAGCGTTCTCGGTATATCAGATTAATTTGAAGAGTTTCCCGATCAAGTCGATACGGCTAATACTTTAACTACACAAATGTAGTAACTTTGTATGAGATAAACAAGAAAAATATAGAATTTGTTTATTCTAAAAGCCACTTTTTATAGCCTGAAAATTCTTTAGTAATAATAAAAATGCCGATCACTTTTCAGTAATCGGCATCTATTATTCTTAAACTGTGCAACTTAAGCCGCTTTAGCTTTAGCAACTACAGCTTTGAAAGCTTCCGGATGATTCATTGCTAAATCAGCCAAAACCTTACGATTTATTTCAATACCGGCTTTATGCAAGCCACCCATCAATTTAGAATATGACATTCCTTCAAGGCGTGCAGCTGCATTGATACGTTGTATCCAAAGAGCGCGGAAGTTTCTTTTCTTGTTTCTACGGTCACGGAACGCGTATGTCAAACCCTTCTCCCAAGTGTTTTTAGCTACGGTCCAAACATTTTTTCTTGC
>UMBU01030120.1_pt1 | contig 13900 bp, 9 predicted proteins | sample 1964051 | NCBI WGS metagenome assembly UMBU01 (sample SAMEA4835949, study PRJEB28245) | human gut metagenome | biome: gut microbiome; material: fecal sample | place: Denmark | collected 2008
GCGATCAGGCAGTAGGCGTAACCGCCGTCGCTGCCGCTGAACACTGCCGCCGTGCCGCCGCACTTGTCCGCGATGGCGTCCGCCAGTTCCCGGACGCCGTCGGCACTTAAGCCTTCCTCAAAGTGCAGGACATTGCCGCGGTTTCCATAACTTTCCGCGATTCCGGCAAAGACCCGCTTTTCCAGACCAGCCATGCGGTACTTCTGCGCCGAAAGCAGCTCGTTCATCCGCCGGGCAGCTTCGCCGGTCTCCGTGATTTTCGCGGAAAACGCCTGAGAAACCTGTCGGTTCTGGTCAAAGACCGCGTTCAGCAGCGCCAGCGCCTGGGCGCCGCAGGCCATCTCGATCCGGGTGCCGCCCCGGAAGCTCACCGCGCTGAGCAGCTTGATGAGACCGATTTCCCCCGTAGCCGCCACATGGGTGCCGCAGCAGGCGCAGCAATCGTATCCGGGAATTTCCACGATCCGCACCGGCCATGCAAGGGCTTTTTTCGAGCGGTAGGGGATGGCGGGCAGCTCTTCGGGGCTGGGATACCAGCACCCCACGGGCAGGTTCCGCCACACTGCTCCGTTGGCCTCCGCTTCGATTTCCGGCAGCACCCGGGGCGGGATGACCCCGTCAAAGTCGATGGTGATGACGTCCGCGCCCATGTGGAAGCCGGTATTGTGGCAGCCGTAGCGGCGGTTGAGAATCCCGGAGACGATATGCTCCCCGGAATGCTGCTGCATCCGCGCAAAGCGCAGGTCGTAGTCGATCACCCCCGTGACCTCCGCGCCCGCTTCCAGGGGCGCTTCGCACAGGTGAATTACCGCCCCCTCCCGTTCCCGGGTACTGCGCACCCGGACGCCGTTCAGGGTTCCCGAGTCCCCCGCCTGACCGCCGCCCTCGGGGTAAAAGGCGGTAGCGGCCAGCGTGACCTCCCATCCGTCCGCGGCCTTCGCGCAGGAAAGCACCGCCGATGTAAAGCGGGAAAGGTGAGAATCTTCATAATAAAGCTTGCGTGTTTCCATGTCGGCACCTCGAAAAATGGCAATTTTGTTCATTATACCACGGTGCCGCTGGCATTGCAACGCCCCGGCTTTACAGAAATTTGAAGTGGAATTTTGAAAAAAGTGCTTCTCTTTTGCTGAATTATCATGTAGAATGAGAAAACGTGAGAAAAAACAACGAGGTGACCGATCATGCCAGCAAATTACGCCCATTACCGCTTCGGAAAGCAGCTGCTTTCCGGGATGAGCCCCAACGACCGCCGAAGTATCCAGCGGTTCCGGCGGCTTTACGATATGGGTCTGCACGGGCCGGATATTTTCTTTTACTATAACCCCCTGATCAAAACCGCCACGGGACAGCTGGGCGGCGTCTTCCACGCCCAGTCCGGGCAGGAATTCTTCGCCCGGGTCTGCGCGCAGGCGGGCAGCGAGGCCGGGCGGGTCTATCTGCTGGGGCTGCTGGGGCATTACTGCCTGGACTCCCTGTGCCACCCTTACGTGGAGAAAAAGGAAGCCGACGGCAGCGCCCGCCACGTGGAGCTGGAATCGGAATTTGACCGGTATCTGCTGGAAGCCGACGGCGTCGTCCTGCCCCACACCTACGACGGCAGCGCCCACATGCGCCTGACCCGGGGGGAGTGCGTCACGGTTGCCCTCTTTTATCCCCCCGCCACCCCGGCGAACGTCAACACCTGCGTCCGCAACATGGCTCGCGCCACCCGGTTTCTGGTGAGCAAGAACCGCAAGCGCGTCCAGCGCCTGCTGCATCTGACCCACAATCCCTATGTGGAGGATCAGCTCATGCCGGATCACGGGAGCGACCGCTGGCTGTGGATGGACAGTGAAATGCTGGTGCTGTACAACCGCGCGCTGAAGCGCTATCCCGCTTTGCTTAACCAGCTGGGCGAGCACATGCGCACCGGCGAGCCTCTGGGACAGGATTTTGCCCCGGCCTTCGGCTAAAATTTAAGGAGTGGTAGAAGTGAAAAAAATCAAACTCACCGCACTGGAGCGGAGCTGGATTCTCTATGACATCGGCAATTCCGCGTTCATTTTGCTGGTTTCAACGCTGATTCCCATCTATTTTTACTCTCTGGCAAGCGACGGCGGGCTGAACGAGTCATTGTACTTATCCTATTGGGGCTACGCCGGTTCCGCTGCCACGCTGCTGGTGGCCGTCATCGGCCCCATCTGCGGCACGCTGGCTGACCACCGGGGCTTCAAGAAGCCCATTTTCATGAGCTGTATGCTGCTGGGCGTTCTCGGCTGCGCCGCCATGGGCGTGACTGCGGGATGGCTGGCATTTCTGGTGGTGTTCGTTCTCGCCAAAGTGGGGTATTCCTCCAGTCTGGTGTTCTACGACGCCATGCTCCCGGAGGTCACCACCGACGAGCGGATGGACACGGTATCCTCCATGGGCTACGCCTACGGCTATATCGGTTCCGTGATTCCCTTCATCCTCTGTCTGCTGCTGGTGCTGTTCGGGGGCAAGATCGGCATCGGCGCGGGAACGGCCATGGTCGTTTCCTTCCTCATTACCGCCGTGTGGTGGTTCGTATGCACCCAGCCGCTGCTGAAGCGTTACCGCCAGACCGCCTTCGTGGAGCACGGCGGCAATCCCGTTTCTTCCACCTTCCGTCGGTTGAGAGACACCTTCCGGGAGGTTCGGCAGCAGAAGCATATTTTCCTGTACCTGCTGGCATTTTTCTTCTTCATTGACGGCGTTTACACCATCATCGACATGGCAACGGCCTACGGCACCGCTCTGGGTCTGAACACCACCGGGCTGCTGCTGGCGCTGCTGCTGACCCAGTTCGTGGCCTTCCCCTGCTCCATCGCCTTTGGCCGGTTCTCCGCCAAGTACGATACGGGGCTGCTCATTAAGATCTGCATCCTCTGCTACACCGGCATTACCCTGTTCGCGGTATTTCTTGTGTCCCAGTGGCAGTTCTGGGTACTGGCGGTTCTGGTGGGTATGTTTCAGGGCGGCATTCAGGCGCTGAGCCGCAGCTATCTGGGGAAGATCATCCCGGCGGAGCGCAGCGGCGAATACTTCGGTCTCATGGACATTTGCGGCAAGGGCGCGTCCTTCCTTGGTACGACCCTGATTGCCATGGTCAGTCAGTTCACCGACGGGCAGTCGTTCCATGTCTTCGGGCTGGAGCTGCAAAACGAAAACATCGCCGTGGGTACGCTGGTCGTCATCTTCGCCATCGGCTTCGTCCTGTTCTGCAAGGCGGACAAGCTGAATAAGCAGTACATACACATTTAAGTTAAGAGTGCCGGGGGCTGACCGCCCCCGGCACTATTTTTACCGTTTCTTCTTATTCAACAGCACTGCAAGCCCGATTCCGGACAGAACCATCACCCCGACAGCGATCCAGATCAAATCGCCGGTACGGGGATTCCTGCGGGAACCCAGAGAAACCGGGACGGGCGGCACGTAGACCACCTCGTCGCAGTTGCGCACCCGGAGAACCGGCGTGCCGTCGCTGTCCAGATGGAGAAGGCCGATCGCCCGCACGGTGCGGCCCTTCTTCACCTGAGAGGCCAGGTCATTTTTTTCGGTCGCGCCGGACACAATGTTGTCCTCAATCAGAATTTCCGCGAGATCTCCGTTTCCGTCCTTCAGGGTGATGCGGGAGACGCCCTTGCCGCCGACGCTGTAGGTCACATCCGTCACCCTGCCCTCCACCTGCATCAGACGGCCGCCGTTTGTATCGTAATCCATGGCTTCCTCGTTTGCGGTGGTTTCCGGCGTGTAATTGTAAAGCCGCTCGGTCAGCACCTCACAGTCGATGATTTTCAGCATCACGTTGCCGTCCTGAATTGTCTTTTGCCCGACTGCCTCCAAGGGCGTGCCAACTTCAATGCCATTCTTCGTGAACGGTACCAAGGCAACGCCGCCGGTATCGTCCTGTAGGTAAATGGTTTTGGAGAAAGTGTTGCCGGGATGGGAGGTTCCGGAGGTCGCCCAGCCGCGAATGTGGTATATCTCCCCGGCCTTGCCGGAACGCATTTCGCCGATGGTGACCAGCTCCGGACACGCCGCCCGCTCGATTTTCAGCAACGCTTCCCCAATGGCCAGATTTCCGCTGACGCTCTTCCAGACATTGTCCGGCTCCTTCATGGCGTCGTCCGCCAGGAACAGTCCGCCGCTGACGTACACCTTGCCGCCGTTTGCCAGTTCCTCACAGGCAAGCAGCACCGCGTTTTCACCGGTGTCCTGTCCGTCGCCGTCCGCGTCCACGCCGTGGGTGGTATCACGCCCCTTCACCAGCCAGGTGCCGTTCCCCGGATTTACGGTGCAGCCGGCGCGCTGGGTGTAGGTCTGCTCGGGTTTCAGAGATTTTGTCAAATCGCCGCCAGGGTTGAACACATTGGCGGATACCGCGTCGGGCGTACCGCTATTGTTTTCCTCGTCCCACGCGGTATCGTCGTTCAGGCGCATCGTCGCGCCCATGGCTTCCAGCAGCCTGTTCAGCTCGCCGGAGGTGTGCAGGCCGCTCAGGTCGCCCAAATCCGCCTGACCGCAGAGGATGACCGTGCCGCCGTTTTCGGCAAACGTCCTGACTTTCTCCACAAATGCCTCGTCAAAGGGCTTTGACGGGGCGGTTATCAGCAGAAGGTCGCTGTTTTCGGGCAGCTCGCCGTCCAGAATATCCACTGCTATATTGACCTTGGCGGCGATAGCTTTCAGCCGGTTCAGCTTATCAACGCCGGAATTGCCGTGGGAAGCGTCCACGGCGATACGCTTCACCTGCTCCGGGACATGGAAGCTCAGGCTCAGCGTTTTTTCGTAGGTGCGCTTTTCCCCGTTTACGCTGCCAACCGCTTCGACCCGGAACTCCGTCACGCCCAGTTCCGGGTGGGCGTGGGAGAAGGTGTAGTCCAGCGTGCTCATTCCCGCAACTTCTCCCAGATCGGAGACTGTGCTGACAAGCGTCTCGTCGGCATAAAGCGACAGCGCGTCCAGATCAAATTCCACCGGCTCGTCATTGTACAGCTCCACCGTCAGCCCGATTTTCTCGTCCCGGGCAGGGGTGAGGGTGTCCGAAGTGAAGCTTTCGATGCCAATGTCGTCATACCCGTCCATCCACACGGGCGCGGTTACAGCCACGTCCCCATCCGGCTGGGTGATACGGAGATAGTAGTAGCTGTGTCCGCTGGAGGCGGACAGTTCCAGCACCTGCGAAGGCGTTTCGACATACTCGCTCACAAGCACTGCCCCACCGTCGGCCACCACTTCCACGCTGCCGATGGCCTCGTCCGTGGGGTCGCTCAGGAAAACGGTGATTTCCGCTTCCTCCGATTTGGGGAGGATGCTGCCCATGACCGTACCGTTCAGCTCATAATAAATGGCAAGGTCACTGTCCTGCGTGGCGTAGACCCGGCGGTCCTTCATGGCAGCGTACAGCGCTTCCTCCGTCAGGCTTTTCGCCAGTACCACAGTCCGCGCTTCGCTGGCGTCGCCCCACTGCCCGTCGTGGTTGTTCTGGTTGTTGGTGGGCGCGACGTGCCAGCCCTTGTCCAGCGCCAGATCATAATATCCGCAGTCCACCACGCCGTCTTCCCCGGCCACTTCCAGCAGGGAGACTGCCGCGTCATATTGGGGACTGTAGTGGTCGAACCGCTCGAAATCCCCGTGAATGTCGTCCGGGTGGTTGAACTGGCTGACGGAACCGGGGACGGAAGCCAGCGCCTTATAGTAATTTTCCAGTGCGGTGGGCACGTTTTCAAAATCCGCCTGATCCCGGGTCTGCCAGCCGGGGGTGTTGAAGGTGGAGATATGCCCCAGCTGCTTGTCCTCCGGCCAGGTCATCTCAAAGCCGAAAAGCCCCACAAAATCCTCGCCGGTCACGGAAGCGGCCGCCTGCTTCCCAGCCGCCCAGTCAGCGCTGATGTCCGCGCCATCCGCGTCGATGGCGCCCATATCAGCGTTGTCAAAGGAATCGCTGTGGTCGGTCACGGCGAAAAAGTCCAGACCATCCACCTGCGACGCGTATTGGAACGCTTCCTCCACGCTCCCGGCGCCGTTGGAAATATCGGTGTGGGCGTGGAGCTGACCGAAGTACAGATTCCAGTCAAAGTCAAATTCTTCCGTGAAAATGACCTGGGTCACTTCCCCGGGTTCGCAGCCCCCGGCGATGGAATATGCCCTGAGATACGCCGTTCCGAAGTCCTTTTCAAAGCAAATTGGCCCGGCATACAGCGCATCGGGCTGGTAATTCACCCCGTCGGCGGAGACTGCGTAATAAATGTCGGCGCTTTCGTCCTCGCAGGTCAGGGTAATTTCCTCCCCGGCGCGGATTGTGCCGCCCTCGGGCAAAACGGTCACACTGGGCGACGTTTCCACCACTTCTCCCGGCTCCTCCAGCTCCTCCGGCTCCTCCGGCTCCGGGTCGTCCTGCACCTCCATGCGCCGGTACAGCGTAAAGATGCTGACGTAGGAGTCCGGTGCTTCCTCAATATCTGCGTCCCTGCATGCAAGGAAGTCCTTCTCAAGAAGCGTATCGGAAACCAGCGTCACCGGCTCGCTCCCGCTGTAGCCGTGAAAGGAAAAATATTCGCCATCCCAGAGAACCTGCCATTCATACGTCCCGGCGGCGATGCCGTTTCTGTCGCCTTCCAGGGGTGCGGCGGACGCGCCGTGAGCGTCCGTCAGGATGACCCCGTTCTCCGTCACCGTCAGGTTCCATTCCGCACCGGCGGCAACCGTGTCGCCGGTGAAGGTGGGTTTCGTGGCGGAAATCACAAAATCTTCTCCCAGCAGGATACCCGGCGCGTCGCCAGGGGGCGTTACCAGCACGTATTGCCCGCTGGTCAGTTCCTCCATGCCGGTGATCTTCTGATACACCGTCGCCGCTCCGGCGGGAAGCCGGAACAACGAAAAAAGAGCTGCCGCCAATACAACTGACAGCAACCCTCTGGCTACCAACCTTCTTATCATACCAAACCCTCCCGATTTTTTCAGAGTTTCCTCCCGGAACCCCCGAAAAATCATCGCCGGCTTGGCTGCGGATAGTATTCAACCAGCTGTCAACGATCTGCCGTTTGTATCAGAGGTTCCCTTATCCGTTTGGGAATATAGCACAGCCATTTTTCGACGTTTTACCTCTTTTGAGTTAACGCACTACAGGTAGTGGTTTTCTTCCGCTTATATACACAAGATGTAGTAAAGATTCAGTTAAAATTCTTCCTCAGCAGGGAGTGGCTGACGATCAGAAGACACGCCCACAGGAACAGGCTCAGCGCCCAATAGCCGCTGCAGACCATGGGGCTGGACACCACGATCAGCACGGCGAACAACACGTTTCCCATGGTCACCGTCCCCATGGCGGACAGCACGTTCAGCACCAGTGCCAGCAGCGTCAGCCCCAGCGACAGCAGCGAAATGCCGCGCACCAGCTTCAGTGTGCGTGCGTCCTTCTCCTTTTTCGCGCCGTAAATCAGGCACGCGGGCGGCGCGAAAAATGCCACAGCCAGCACCGTCAGCACAGCCTGCGCTCCCGCGCTGACATTCTGAGAAAAGCCGGGGATAAATCCCAGCCCCGCGCACAAAATAAACAGACCGCCCCACAGGGCAAACAGCAGCTTTTTAGACATAAGGTTCTCCTTTTCAGGTAGATGTAGTGTCCCCATTTTAACCGAAACCGGCGCAAAAGGCAACAGCGAATCCCGTCGAACCCCGCCGGTGAAAAAAAACTGGACAGTTCTGCCAACATCTGCTATAATGTCAGGAATAGTATTGGGGAAGGGAGTGTTTTTCCCATGAAATGTCCGTTTTGCGGCGATCAGGAAAGCAAGGTCGTCGATTCCCGCCACTCGGAGGACGGCCTGAGCATCCGCCGCCGCCGGGAGTGTATGGGCTGCCAGCGCCGGTTCACCACCTATGAGATCGTGGAAAGCCTGCCCATCATCGTTGTGAAGCGGGACGGCTCCCGCCAGAACTTTGACCGCAACAAAATTCTCAATTCCATGATCCGCGCCTTTGACAAGCGGAAAGTGGACGTCACTGACCTCGACCGCATCACCACCGAGATCGAGCAGACCATCCAGAACACGCTGGAGCGGGAGATCAGCACCGACAAGATCGGCGAGATGGTCATGGAGCGTCTGAAGCCTCTGGACGAGGTGGCCTACATCCGCTTTGCCTCCATCTACCACCGGTTCCAGGATGCGGGCAGCTTTATGCGGGAGATCAGCAAATTCCTGGAGGAAAAATAATGAGCACGATCCCAACTGAAATCACCGCCGCCACGGAAGGCTCGCTGGACATTGCCTCCATCAAAAGCGTGATGGACGGCTTTGACCCTGCCTCGCTGCTTCCCGACCTGAGCAAGGTTTTCGGCAGTCTGGTGGGCGTGTGCCGCGTCGCCGTGATGATCGGCCCGGTCATCGCGCTGATCCTTGGACTGGCGTATCTGTTTCTCGCGCCGAAGGAGGCCAACTACTACTTCGGCTACCGCTGCTATTTCGGCATGGGCAGCGTCCGCGCATGGCGGTTTACCCAGCGGATCGCGGGGATGATCCTCGGCGGGCTGGGGCTGATCCTCACCGTTATCATGGCCATCGTCACCGCCGGTTACGGCAGTATGGATTCGATGGACATGGTGTGGAGCGCGGTAAACTGTCTGATATGGGAAGCAGTCCTTCTGCTGATCGGCACCATCGCCATCAACCTGATCGCCATGGCGAATTTCGACGCCAAGGGCGAGTACCGACACAAAGCGGGAAAGCCGAAAAATCCCCCGCGGGATACAAAATAAGCATAACATCCGGCTGTCGTGCGGCAGCCGGATGTTGTTTTGCCGTTTGCGAGCGGCGAACTCTGCGGGGCTTCCAGATACACTGATACTATTTCCTGATTAAAATCTTAATTTTAATCAGGAAGGCATCGCCTAATGGCGCTGCCGGTTTTGCCCCCCCAATGGCAGAATCCACAAAAACCGCTTTACAAATCGTTCATATTTTGGCGGTGGGATCCGGCATATTTCCTTGCAATATTGGAAAAAAAGAGGTATACTGTCACAGAAGTGTGTGAAAAGGAGGTCTTAGGTCAGCCCTAGGGCCTCTTTTTTCATGAAAACACGTAGATTTGCAAAAAACAGAAAGGATGATTTTTATGGCTACTCCCGAAAAGAATACCGACGCGGTTTATGACGCAAGTACTCTGGGTACCCCCAAAATGCTGGTTCTGGGCCTGCAGCACCTGTTCGCAATGTTTGGTGCGACGGTTTTGGTTCCCGCAATCACCGGACTGAACGTATCCACTACCCTGCTCTTTGCCGGTCTCGGCACGCTGCTGTTCCACCTCATCACCGGACGGAAGGTTCCCGCATTCCTGGGCTCCTCCTTCGCATTCCTGGGTGCTTACGGCTTGGTCACCGCTTCCGGACAGGACATTCCGCTGACCTACTCCTGCTTCGGCGTCGCCGTGGCGGGTCTTGTATATCTGGTTCTGGCGCTCTTCTTCAAGCTCTTCGGCGCGAAGAAGGTCATGCGCTTCTTCCCGCCCATCGTCACCGGCCCCATCATCATCTGCATCGGCCTGTCTCTGGCCGGTTCCGCCATCAATAACTGCCGCGGCAACTGGTGGGTCGCGCTGGTCGCGATCCTGGTCGTCGTGGTCTGCAACATCTGGGGCAAGGGCATGGTGAAGATCGTTCCCATTCTGCTGGGCGTTCTCGGCTCCTACCTGTTCGCCATGATCGTGGATCCCGCCGCCCGTGCCAACGTTGCCAAGACCGTGGCCGAGGCCGATTGGGTCGGCCTGCCCGTGATTTGGGGCAACACCGCCTTCTCCATCTTCGGCAAGGATTTTGACAGCGGTATGCTGCTGACCGCCATTATCACCATCGCTCCCATCTCTCTGGCGACTGTCGTGGAGCACATCGGCGACATCTGCGCCATTTCCTCCACCGTGGAAAAGAATTACGTGGCTGACCCCGGCCTGCACCGCACGCTGGTGGGCGACGGCCTCGCAACCACCGTGGCTGCCCTCTTCGGCGCACCGGCCAACACCACCTACGGCGAGAACACCGGCGTTCTGGCGCTGTCCAAGGTCTATGACCCCAAGGTCATCCGTCTGGCCGCGCTGTTTGCCATCATCCTCTCCTTCTGCCCCAAGTTTGCCGCGCTGATCGTTGCCATGCCTGCCGCTACCATGGGCGGCGTGAGTCTGGTGCTGTACGGCATGATCTCCGCCGTGGGCGTGCGGAACGTGGTTGAGAACAACGTGGACTTCACCAAGAGCCGCAATGTTCTGGTCGCCGCCATGATCATGGGTCTGGCCGTGGGCGTGACCTACAACGGCGCCATCGTCATTCCCGTCGGCGGCGTGACCATCAGCCTGTCCGGTCTGGCCGTGGCTGCGCTGGTTGGCATCCTGATGAACGCCGTTCTGCCCGGCAAGGACTACGAGTTCGGCACCAACGAGCAGGGCGATACCTCCGTCAACTTCGGCACAAGAGCGGAATAAATCCTGATTTTCCCGGCGCCGCGGCATTGCCGCGGCGCTTTTCCCCGTTTTCTTTATTTTTGTTCGGAAAATTCAACAAAAATATTGCATTTATTTCGTCAATGTGCTATACTCTATAGTCGATATTTTGTGTAATTCGGTTTCAAAAGGAGACTTTTTCATGGTACCTCAGGATAAAATTCGCAACATTGCCATCATCGCCCACGTTGACCATGGCAAGACCACCCTGGTGGACGAAATGCTCAAGCAGGGCGGCATTTACCGGGAAAATCAGGCCACCGTGGAGCGGGTCATGGACTCCGGTGATCTGGAGCGGGAGCGCGGCATCACCATTCTGGCCAAGAACACCTCCGTGCATTATAAGGACTACAAGATCAATATCGTGGACACCCCGGGTCATGCCGACTTCGGCGGCGAGGTGGAGCGCATTCTGAAAATGGTCAACGGCGTCATTCTGCTGGTGGACGCCGCCGAAGGCCCCATGCCCCAGACCCGCTTCGTCTTGCAGAAGGCGCTGGAGCTGGGTCACAAGGTCATCGTGGCCGTGAACAAGATCGACAAGCCCGACGCCCGGGTGCATGAGGTCATGGACGAGGTGCTGGAGCTGCTGCTGGATCTGAACGCCACCGACGAGCAGTTCAACAGCCCCACCGTGTTCTGCTCCGGCCGTCAGGGTACGGCTTCCTACAGCCCCGACGAGGCAGGCACCGACCTGACCCCCCTGTTCGAGACCATCGTCAACTATATTCCCGCCCCTGAGGGCGACGACACCGCGCCGCTGCAGCTGCTGGTTTCCTCCATCGACTATAACGACTACGTCGGCCGTATCGCCGTCGGCCGGGTGGAGCGGGGCACCATCAAGGTCAATCAGGAGGTCACCATCTGCGACTTCCATGACGCGAACGTGAAAACCAAGGGCAAGGTCGTGGCGCTGTACGAGTTCGACGGCCTGAGCAAGAACCCTGTTCCCGAAGCCCACGCCGGTGAGATCGTGGCGCTGTCCGGCATGGCGGACATCACCATCGGCCGCACCCTGTGCGCCCCGGAGTGCGTGGAGCCGCTGCCCTTCGTGAAAATTTCCGACCCCACCATCGAAATGACCTTCGCCGTCAACGATTCTCCCTTCGCGGGCAAGGAGGGCAAGTTCGTCACCTCCCGGAACCTCCGCGACCGGCTGGAAAAGGAGCTTCTCAAGGACGTTTCCCTCCACGTCACCGAGCAGGGAACGGATTCCTTCAACGTGGCCGGTCGTGGCGAAATGCACCTGTCCATCCTCATGGAGACCATGCGCCGGGAGGGCTACGAGTTCTCCGTGTCCACCCCCCGTGTGCTGACCAAGGTCATCGACGGCAAGGTCTGCGAGCCTATCGAGCGGATGGTCGCCGACGTTCCGGAGGAGTGCATGGGTTCCGTCATTGAGAAAATGGGCAAGCGGAAGGGCGATTTGCTGGGCATGACCCCCATGGGCAGCCGGTACCGTCTGGAATTTCTGGTTCCCTCCCGCGGCCTGTTCGGCTACCGCAACGAATTCCTCACCGATACCCGTGGCGAGGGCGTCATGTCCTCCGTGCTGGATTCCTACGCTCCCATGAAGGGCGAGATCGAGCGGCGGCAGGTGGGTTCCCTTGTCGCCTTTGAGACCGGCGAAGCCGTGGCCTATGGTCTCGCGGCGGCGCAGGAGCGGGGCGCACTGTTCATCGGCCCCGGCACGTCGGTTTACGCCGGTATGGTCGTGGGCGTTTGCAGCCGCAACGAGGATATGACCGTGAACGTCTGCAAGAAGAAGCAGCTGACCAATATGCGCGCCGCCGGTTCTGACGAAGCCCTCCGGCTGACGCCTCCCCGCATCCTCTCTCTGGAGCAGTGCCTGGAATTCCTGGCGGACGACGAGCTGCTGGAATGCACGCCCAAGAGCCTGCGCATCCGCAAGCGGGAGCTGGATCATGCGGCACGTATGCGCAATCTGATGAAGAAGCGCGCTCAGGACAACGCCTGAATCCGGTGAAGATCCGATTTTTACCGGTCTGCGTTCTGCTGGCGCTGCTGCTGACGGGCTGCGGCCACGCCGCGCCCGAGACTACCGCGCCCACATTGCCGGAAACGCAGGCCGCTGCGACGCAACCGACCCAAACGTCTCAGCCAGAGACCCTTCCCACGGAAACGCAGCCCACGGAGGAACACTTTCTTCTGACCTTCGCGGGGGACTGCACCTTCGGCAGCAACCCGACCAACTATTACGCGGAATCCGGCTTTATCAAGACCGTGGGCGATGACTACGCCTATCCCTTCGCCAACGTGATCGACTATTTCGCGGGCGACGAGTTCTCCATGGTGAATCTGGAAGGCCCCCTGTGCGACGAGGGTAACCCCATGCAGAAGAAGCATGTGTTCCATGGCCCCACGGCTTACGTAAACTGCCTGACGGAGAATTCCATCGAGGCCGTGACTGTGGCCAACAACCATTCCATGGACTACGGCGCAAACGGCTACGCGTCCACGCTGGCGGCGCTGGAGCAGGCGGGCGTCCCCTACGTGGAGCGGGACAGCACTGCTGTGGTCACCACGGGCAGCGGCCTGACCATCGGGCTGTATGCCGCCGTGTACTACAAGCTGGATGTGGAGGATATGACCGCAAAGATTGCTGCCCTGCGGGAGCAGGGGGTGGACTTAATCATCTTCGCCCCCCACTGGGGCGTGGAGGGTACATACCACCCCACCGAAGAACAGAAGCAGGTGGGTCACGCCGCCATTGACGCCGGTGCGGACATCGTGTTCGGTTCCCATCCCCATGTTTTGCAGCCCATTGAGGAATACGGCGGCGGTATCATTTTCTACTCTCTGGGGAATTTCAGCTTCGGCGGAAACGGCGCTCCCAAAGACTATGACACGGCGCTGGTGCAGCAGGAGGTCATCCGGGACGCGGAGGGAACGGTCAGATTGGGACAACTGACCATCGTACCCGCCAGCGTCAGCTCCGTCGCCGGACGGAATAATTTCCAGCCCACCCCCTACGAGCCGGGGACGGAAGAATACAATCGCGTCCTTTCCAAGCTGGATGAAACCTTTTCCGGCCCGAATTTGAAAATTGACTGACAGAAGAACGAAAAAAAGATTGACCAAACCGCGTTCTTCGGTTATAATAAACGGGTATGACCGTAGTATCGGTCTGAATTTGTGTTGCTGCGGCCGAAAGGCTGTTGAGCATATTGTATTTTGACAGGAGGTGTATCTTAGATGAAGCGTACCTACCAGCCCAGCAAGCGTCACCGTTCCATGGTTCACGGTTTCCGCCAGAGAATGGCTACTTCCAACGGCCGCAAGGTTCTGGCCCGCCGTCGTGCGAAGGGCCGCAAGGTTCTGTCCGCCTGATGCGTATGTCCGTGGGTTACTAGGGTGCATCTGAAAACTGTCAAAATGCCCAATCAGCGGG
>UMBU01029283.1_pt1 | contig 13678 bp, 17 predicted proteins | sample 1964051 | NCBI WGS metagenome assembly UMBU01 (sample SAMEA4835949, study PRJEB28245) | human gut metagenome | biome: gut microbiome; material: fecal sample | place: Denmark | collected 2008
GCGAATGTGATTCGCGCCGGCGTTCTGAAAGACTATGACGGAAATTTCAGTCTGGACTTTGAAAGCGGAAAGCTGACCATGAAGAAGGGGTCTATCAATATAGGCGGTAACTTCATCGTGGATGAACAGGGAAACCTGACTGCCCGAAGAGGTACATTTGCCGGGACACTGGCCAGCGCCAAGGGAACTTTTGGTGGTACGGTTCAGGCTGAAGACTTTCTGGACAAGTACGGCAACAGTATGCTGGATATGGCAAAGGAGAAGTTCACCGCCGGATATTTGGATCTGTACGGATTAACTGTGACCAATAAGAACACCGGAGCAGTAACATTTGCAGTCGGTCCCACTGGACATATTTCTATCAATGGCCAAATCACGATGGGGGCTGGGAGTACGATCAACTGGGCCAATATCAGCAATACCAATCTTTCCAGTAATCCGGCTTATCAGAAGGCTGTCGATGCTCAAAATATGGCCGATGAGGCCTATACAGAGGCAGAAGCAGCTTATAGTCGGGCTAATAAGGCCTATAAATTGGCCAATTCGATTGAAATTCCTGCTTACATCAAATCGACATATATTGACTCTACAAGGATTCAATCCCCAGTTATTGAGGGTGGAGAGTTCTATGGCAGCGAGTTTAATATTATTGCCGGTGGAGACTATGGAAGTTTGAATTTGTACGGGCCTTATGGCAGCTCTCGTTTTCACATGTTTACCATTGACTACTACGAAGGCGATGCTCCGTATATCGACATTTATAGCCCGTGCGGCGGATATATTACTATTGGTCAAAGTAGGCACGGTATTGTATTTTTCGATGGAATCGTAGATTTCAGCAATGCTGAAGTTCGTGGTTTGACTACAACATAGGAGGAGCAATGCTATTGTGAAGAAGACACTGAAAAATTCCAGTGTGGCTGAGATGCTTCAACAGCTCCGGCCGCTTTTGTCTCATCGGGATAAGATCGGTTATGTGGCCGCACGGAACTTCCGCATCCTGTCCAACTCTTTGACGGAATATGAGACCATTCGCCGCAGCCTGATCGAGAAGTATGGCACGGAGGAGACGGACCCGAAGACGGGCCAGCCTGTCATCAGCATCAAAATGGATTCACCGAATTTTAAGCAGTTTTGTGACGAGTTAGCTCCATTCAATGAGATGGAACACGAAATCGAGCTTATGGTGGCGAAGTACCATGATGCGATTGGCTGTCTTACCGGAGAGGAGATCCTGAGTATTGATTGGATGTTGGAAGATTAGAAAGGGGTGAGTTGACTTGGCTGATATCAGCAGTTTTCTAAAGAAAATTAAGGAAGCAATTTATGGCGAAGAGGTGCGTGGTTCCATTCACGACGCCCTGGCTGCCATGAATGAAGAGTCTTCCAGCGCGATGGAGTTTGCGGCTACAGCCAAAGACTCTGCCGCTGCTTCTGCGGAAAAAGCAAAGGGTGAGGCTGATACCGCCGCCAAGAAGGCTGCGGAGGCCTTAAATTCCGCAGGAAATGCCGCCCAATCTGAGGCAAATGCTAAGGCATCTGAGTTGACTGCGAAGCAATACTCAGACAATGCCGACGCCGCTGCCAATCGTGCTAAGGAGTCGGAGACAAACGCCGCTAATTCGGAGGCGGTCGCTCTTCAAGAGTCCCGTGAGGCAGAAGAGTCCAAAAACGCCGCTGCACTTAGTGAGGCCGAAGCAAAGGCTGCTGAGGAACGAGTTAAGGCGGTAAAGAATGAAGTGGAAATCGCTGGCGCACAGGCTACGGCAGACGCTAAAGCGGCGCAGGATGCTAAAGCTGCTGCTGAGAGTGCCCGGGACAGCGCCAAGACCAGCGAGACCAACGCCAGAAATTCTGAGATTTCTGCACAGCAGTCGAAAGATACTGCGGAGAATGCTAAGAATGCGGCTCAGGAGGCAAAGCAGAGCGCAGAAGATGACGCGCTTGCTGCCGCTCAATCCAAGAAGGACGCCGAGGCTGCTAAGTTGGCCGCAGAACAGGCCCGGGATTCCGCAGAGGAAAAAGCAATCGAAGCTGCCGGAAGCGCGGATAAAGCGGAGCAATACAGCGGTAAACCGCCCAAACCTCAAAATGGAACATGGTGGATCTGGAATGCTGATACCGGTGAATATTACGACACCAAGATCAGCTGCGAGCTGCAAGGCCCTGTTGGAAATGGCATCAAGGATATTCAACTGACCAGCGGCGACCATTCTCCCGGCACGACGGATGCGTACACCGTCCATATGACGGATGGGTCGACTTATTCCATTTCGGTCTATAACGGATTGAACGGCACGGGCGCAGGCGATGTATTGGGGATTACCTTTGATTTAGTTCTCCCCGTAAGCGGATGGAAAGATGGAGCCATCACTGTCGCCGACAATCGCTTGCTTGCTTCAGCTACCTATAAATACCTTTTAAGCGTGTATGACGCCAGTAAGGATGAGTTCATGGAATGCAGCGTGCAGCCCAAGGACATCACCACTTCTGGCGTCCTTTCTTTTACCTGTGAAATCGAGCCATTAAAAGACATCACCATCAATCTGATCCGGCTTGAGTTATCTGGTAATGGAGCTGCTCAATGAGGAGGTGAGATCTATGGAGATCGCAGTGAAAGAAACTTATGCCCATCTGGTCAAGGATGAGAGTTTGATACAGAACTCCAACAAGCTCTATATTGTGGAGTTCCACTTTGACCAGAGTTGGGATGGTTATGCCAAATCGGCTATCTTTGAAGCCGGCGGCGTACAGCAGCCGCCTGTGGCGTTGACGGATGACCGGTGCATTATTCCAACCGAGTGTTTGAAGCGGGCCGGAATCAATCTCAAAATCGGAGTTTCCGGCATTAAGGATGGGGTTCAGAAAGACACGGTATGGTGTCTGGCCAGTAAAATCATGTACGCGCTTGATCCCACGCAACTGATGCCACCCACTCACATCGACGGAGATGTGAAGGCCCAGATCCTTGAGGTCATCCGGGAAAATACTGCTACGGATGCAGAGGTTCAGGAAGTCCTTGACAATGCATTCCAGTCTTCCTGGATACCTCCCGAAGATCCTGAGGCTCCAGGCAATACCGCCACCAACGAAGAGGTGGAGGACATTCTCGATGATGTTTTCGGCGATACGCCGTAAACAAATATTTTTAAGGAGGACATATTTATGTCTAAGCACACTACTCTCGAACAGCTGAAGCTTCTGGCTCAGCGCACCAAGGGTGAGATTGGCAAGGTCGAAGCCAAGTCTCTGGTAGGCGTTAAGGTCAATGGCGTTGCCCTGGCCATTGCCGACAAGATGGTGGACATTCTGATCGCTTCTGGTGCTACCAACGGCACTCTGTCTGTTGCCGGCAAGGATGTTGCGGTGACGGGTCTGGCTGCTCTGGCCTACAAGGCTCAGGTTTCTGAGGCCGATCTGGATGCCGCTCTGAAGGCTATTCTGGACGGCAAGGCTTCCGGCGCCGATCTGGCCACTCTGATCGGTAAGGATGCTGGTAAGAGCGCCCGTACCATCGCCAACGAGGAGCTGGCTGCTCAGCTGATTCCCGAGGGCGCCCAGGAGGCTCTGAATACTCTGACTGAGATTGCTCAGTGGATTCAGGATCACCCCAATGACGCTTCCGCGATGAATGCTGCCATCACCAAGCTGAACGGTATCGTTGCCGGTATTGGTGGTGACGAGGACGAGTACGCCACCGTAATGGCCGCCATTGAGGGCAAGATCACTGCCGCGCTGAAGGATATTGCCTCCGGTGCGACTAAGGTGGAGAAGTCCGAGGTCAACGGCAACATCAAGATCAATGGTCAGGAGACCGTGGTCTATACTCACCCTGCCGCTGAGGCGGTTGAAGCCGGCTTTAAGAAGGTCGGTAAGGATAATCAGGGTCATGTGGTCCTCGGCGCTGATGTGACCAAGGAGGATATCGTTGCTCTCGGCATCCCCGCACAGGACACCACTTATCAGCCTGCTACCAGCCAGGCAAATGGTCTGATGTCCAAGGAGGACAAGATCAAGCTGGACAGCATTGAGGTTGCGACTGATGAGGAAGTTACCAAGATGCTGGATGAGGTCTTTGGCGCTGCTGTTGGCGCCTGATAACCGCGGAGGGGGATGGGGCGTTCCTGTCCCCCTCTTATTTTTTCGGAAAGGAGCTCTAACATGGCAGAGAACAAAGCCACAACCTTAGAGCAGTTGCGGGCTCTGGCAGAAAGGGGAAAACTCGATACCCTGAACCGCGTCGACCAGCTTTTAGAGTCGATCATTCCTCTGCTGGAGGGCGCACAGCATAGCGGTACTACCGTTACTCTGCCGGCCGAGAACTGGAGCGGCAGAGCTCAGACTGTAAAGGACAATATCCTTTTGGCTGACGAAAAATACTGGTATATTGTGTGCGCTGACGCAGATTGCTTTATGGCAGTCAGCGAGACTGGCGTGAAAGCTGACAATATCACCGTTAACGGTCAGGTCACCTTTCACTGCGAGGTAACTCCAACGGAAAATCTGACCATTTATATTTTGCGACTGGAGGTCGAGCAGAATAATGAGTAATGCAAACGTCGGCAAGGTCTTTAATATGACCGGCGGCAGCGGCGGAGGCGGTACTCTGAGGCTGGAGACCCTGACAATTACCAAGCTGCCCAAAAAGACCATCTACAAGTCCGGAGAGTCCTTTGACCCCACGGGTATGGTCGTTACTGCGGGCTATGGGTATGGTCTCACTTCGGATGTGACTGGATATTCCGTGTCTCCCCAAGTCCTTACGGATGGGGTGACGGAGGTGGTTATCACCTATACCGAAGGCCGCATCACCAAGACGGCAAGTGTGCCGGTTACTGTGCAGAAGGTGCTGGTATCCATTGCCGTTACCAACAACCCCTCTAAGATGGTCTATCACTATCTGGAGGAATTTGCCCCTGCGGGAATGGTGGTCACTGCCAAATTCTCGGATGACTCTACGGAGGAGATTTCGGGATACACCTATCCCAAGACCGCTTTCTCTACTTTGGGGAGCCGTCCAGTGGAGATCGGTTATACCTATGAGGGCGTGACCAAGACCACCAGCTTGAATGTCACAGTCAACCCCATTGAGGTGGCTGTCCCTGTTCAAAATGGAGTCCTTACCTATGACGGGACTGGCAAAACTCCGTCCTGGACTATGTATGATCCGTCGAAGATGAGCATTTCCGGCACGACCACCGGTGTAAACGCTGGAACCTATTCCGCACGGTTCAACCTGTCGTATGGGTATCAGTTCCCCGGCGGTTTGGACGAAGCCACGGTTGAGTGGATCATTGACCGGGCGGTCATCGCTTCTCTTCCGGTGCAGAACAATGTGCTGGCGGCCAATGGCAAACCGCAGTCTCCCACCTGGGATAACTACAACATCAGTCAGTTGACCATTGGTGGAGACCGGTCTGGAACTGACGCTGGCGATTACAAAGCCACATTTACTCCTACCGCCAACTACAAGTGGTGGGACGGCTCCATTGAGGCCAAGGAGGTCAAGTGGACGATCACCAGCGTTATTGTTCCCATTCCTACGCAGAAGGGTTCGCCGATCTATACGGGAGCGCCCCAGACACCGGAATGGGATAACTTTGACCAGGTAAATTCCAAAGTGCAGGTGACTGCGCAGACCAACGCCGGTACCCACTCCGCCACATTTATTCTTCTGAAGGGTATGTGGTCGGACGGTTCTACGACCAATAAGACCGTTCAGTGGAGCATCGGTCGAGCTTCTATCGCCAAAGTTCCCGCCCAGAGCGGAGCTTTGAAGTATGATGGAAACCCTAAGACTCCAGTGTGGGACGCCAATTATGATCCGAACAAAATGACGGTATCTGTAGAGGCGAAGGTCAACGCCGGCACAGGGTACACTGCGGCCTTCACGCCGGATTCCAACCATCAGTGGTGGGACGGTACGGTGGACGCCAAGACTGCCACCTGGGCCATTGGCAAGGGCGACAATGTGATGACGGTTTCTCCAGCATCTATTACTCTGAATATGAGCGCCAGAAGTGCTCGTTTTACGGTAACTCGTAAGGGTGATGGTACCATTACTGCTACTTCTGATAATAACAATGTTGCTACTATCGGGAGTATCAATCAGCAGAGTGGAGAAATTGTAGTCAACAGTGTACGCGATACCAGCGGAACTGCTACAATCACCGTTAAGGTAGCCGAAGGAAGCAATTACCTTGCTCCTGCAAATAAGACAGTTTCGGTTAAGGCCAGTTTCCGGGAATATCTGTATGGTTTTGACCTGAACATCAATGACAGCAACCCCGCAACCCGTGTCAGTTACCCATCTGATGTGGAGAACAAGAACTTTGCCGCAGCGAGGATGAATTTTGGCGGGGCATTCAGCTACGGCGGATGGGATAGCACCCCGGGCAAAAAGTTTATGCCTCGGCCCTGTATGCTCCGGTTTGATGGAACGGTCGCCTACTATCTGAACCCCAACGACTACACAAAGAAAGAGAACGGAACTCCTTCTGATATTTCCAATGTGAGCTTCCAGGGCAATGCCATGATGGAGTGGCCCAAGATCTATGTGAAGCGTTGGGAATCCAGTGGCGTCTTCCACTTCCGCTGTTCTGATGTCAAGGTAGACAACAGTTATGAATGCTGGTGTAACTATGACAAGAACAACCGGGAGATCCCGCATTTCTACACTCCGATCTTCTTTGGCGGCAAGGACTCTTCCAACCGTCTGCGCTCTATTAGTGGCCTAAGCAACTTTGTCAGAAACACCGCTCAGACAGAGGTCACCTATGCCAAGAACAACGGCGCCGATATCTGGTACACCGAGGTTCTGGCAGACCGTATGCTGATCAACGACCTGCTGACCATGATGTTCAAGAGTACGAACCTTCAGGAGACTGCTGGCTACGGTGTTTGCAATGCCGGCTCTGCTATTCAGCCGGGCAGCATGAATACCCGCGGCATGTTCTGGGGCAGCAATGATAAGACCTCTGGCGTGAAGGTCTTTGGTATGGAGAACTGGTGGGGTAACATCTTCCGCCGCATCGCCGGTTGGTGTATCAGCGGTGGTACCCAGAAGGTGAAGATCACCAGAGGTACCAAAGATGGTACGACCGTTGGCGACTATAATTTCGATGGTAACGGCTATAAGACAATCAGCGGCGTGAGCCTGACCGGAAGCGGCTATATCAGCAAGATGAAGACTGAGCCTTTCGGACGCTTCCCGATGGAAGCCAGCGGTTCCACCACGACCTTTGAGGCCGACTATGTGTGGGCTGATAGCGGTAGCGGGTATTATGCCTTTGTCGGTGGCCGCTGGAACGTTGACCTGAATTGTGGTCCGTTCTACGCCAATCTGTATATTGTTCCGTCGTATACGAACGCCTACGTTGGCGCGGCCCTCTCTTGTAAACCGCTTGCCGCGGCGTAAGCCGCGTAAAGGAGAGGACGGGAGAACCTTGGGTCTCCGGGAAAATGAACTTCAAAATAGGGGTATGCACTGCGAGCGTGCCTATGTCGGTGGCAACTGGAACAATGACCTGAATTGTGGTCCGTTCTACGCCAATCTGTATAATGATCCGTCGAATACGAACACCAACATTGGCGCGGCCCTATCTTATCCCGTGATATTTTTAATGCAGTGCATATCGCTGCTGAACGCAGTAAGGGGAGGGAGTCGTATCCCCCCCTTCCTCACCGCTTGGTGAAAATTAACTCGGTGCAAGCACCCGTTAGTATCTGAAAGAGGCTGAACGCGGGTGAGAGGATAAGAGAATTATGAAATCCTATAGACACTTGTTTGAAATCTGCATATCAAAAGAAAACCGCCGGCGAGCAATCAAGAACGCCAAAGAGTCCAAGCGAATCCGAAAAATGATCCGCAGACGACACCTCTCGGATGATGCACTGCTGGATGAGTCCTATCAATGGATCATCAACTACAAGAATGCGGAGCATGTTCCGAGAGTTATACAAGACGGTATCCGGCACAAGGAGCGCGTTATCATCGTGCCGACGCTGGAGGAACTGATCGTACAGCACTGTGTCGTACAGGCTTTGCGAGAGATGTTCTGGACAGGTATGTACCAACATACTTACGCCAGCATTCCGAGAAGAGGCGCCCACAAGGCAAAGAAGGTTATTGAAAAGTGGATCGATAAAGAATCCGGTACCATGAAGTACATTCTCAAAATGGATATCCGGCATTTCTTTGACACTGTTCCTCACAGCATCTTAAAGGCTAAATTGGCCCGCAAGATCCATGACGAGCAGATGTTGGATCTATTATTCAAGATTATTGATGTGACTGATGTGGGACTACCGCTGGGATTCTATACTTCGCAATGGCTCTCTAACTGGTATTTACAGGAGATGGATCATTACATCAAGGAGCACCTTCATGCGAAGAAGTATATGCGGTACATGGACGACATGATCGTCTGTAATTCAAACAAGAAAACGCTGCACCAAATCAGGCTTGCCATCTCGGAATATCTCGGCTCGGAACTCGGGCTTGAGCTAAAAGGTGATTGGCAGGTCTTTCGATTTTCCTATACCGTAAAGGGAGAAGACCGAGGACGCCCCCTCGACTTTATGGGCTTTCAGTTTTACAGAAACCGAACCGTGCTGCGGCGCAGTATTATGCTGAAAGCAACACGGAAAGCCCGCAAGATCCATAAGAAACCATTTCATGGACGCAAGCCGACCGTACATGATTATCGACAAATGATGTCTTATTTTGGGTGGATTGACTGCACTGATACCTACCGAATGTACCAGAAGCACATCAAACCAAGGGTGTCATTTCGGGCGATGAGGCGTTACATTTCAAAATGTGACAAACTCAACGAAAGAAGAGTGTATGAACAGCTTGTGCGACTATATTTACCGGGAGGAGGAAAACGAAGTGGAACCCACTTATATTCACGCCGAAAGCGCGGTGCGACCGCAGACCCTTGAGGTCGGCATTACAACTGTTTATTTGCGTCGCAATATTGTTGAGACGCAGAAAGCTGATATGGAGGGGAAACCTCCTGTAACTGTTTTCACCTATGAAGAGGCTCAGCTTACCAAAGATGAAGCACTATTTGTTCTTGCAGAGAATCAGATTGGGCTTTCCAAAGCTGTAGCGGACGCTGACGGCATGAATGTCGATCAGGAATATCGCCTGACCATGCTTGAGCTTGGTCTTACGGTATAAATAATCAAACAAGAAAGGAATGGAAAATCACTATGCTGTACAGAACTTTGAAGCGCATGATCGAGAGAGGCCAGACGGAGGGTATCGAGACGAAGCTTGATATTTTCTATGCCGCTGACAAAATCAGCGAGAGCGAGTATCAGGAACTGCTTGGTATGCTGAGTCCTAAAGCCTAAGCTTTCCAATTTTGCCTGTTTGAAGGAGGTTGGATGATGGCGGAAGAAAGGAAACCCACCTCGACAAAGGTGGGTGATCGGTTAACATGATCGGCTATATCGAGTACCTAAACATACCTATCGCTTTAGGTCTGGCCATTATCGGCGTATTTTTGATCATGCAGATCGTTGGCGAAATTTTGGAGTTTAAGGGAAAGGTCGTTCCCGAGTTCGTTAAGATCAGAAAGTATTTTGCTCGGAAGAAGCAGGAACGACAGACTATGCGTGAAATGTCCACGACTATTCACGATGTGAAGACCGTGTTGAACAGCGTGGAATCCCATTACAGCGAAGACAATATCGCCAAGCGTGACGCCTGGATGAAATGGGTAAATGATAGAGCAGTGGTGTACGATCAGTCCATTGAGGTTCTGAAAGAAGAAATGGATAAGAACACCAAAATCACCATGTCTCTCTACATTGAAAGCAAGCGCAGCTCAATCATAAGCTTTGCCTCGTACTGCGTTTGCCCCGATAACCCCGTGACCAGGGAGCAGTTCAAGCGAGTCTTTCGGCTCTATGCTGAATATGAGGAGATCATCAAAGACAACGATCTTCAAAATGGAGAAGTGGACATCGCTATTCGCATCATCCGAGAAGCGTATGAAAACCACTTGAGAAACGGGTCGTTTGTCGAGGATGTTCGCGGATACTGAGGCGATCAATCCGGTCTCTGTTCCTGTATCTAAAGCGGCAGAACGGTGTAAAAAGAGGTGTAGGAGAGTCGATTATTCCTCGATTACTCCTACACCTTGACCGTTTTTGCCCCGGAATTACGGGATAATTGGTTTTTATAATAGAAACTAACTACGCTTTTACCCGCTTCTAAGTGCTGTTAACCGCTGTAATACCAATGGTTTTTAGAACAGATAAGAGTAGTTAAAAGCGGGTAAGTGTAGGTAATTCATATATTATTTCTGTACCATTCGTACAACCGTATTCCTACACTTCTTGGTGTGGTTGGTTTTATTTCTACACCTATACTCCTATACTGAAAGCGAGCTTGGCAAGGTCTATTTTATTTTCTCAATCTCCTCTCGAAGCCAAGCAAATTCGCGGCGAGTGTAGACCTTTTCTGTGATGTCGGAGATCTTGTGACCTACCATATATTTGATGGCATACTCATCCACCCCATAGCGTTTTGCCATGGTCACAAAGTGGGTGCGACCATCGTGAGGACGGTGCTCGGGGTTTAGTTTCAATTCATCACGGATACGCTCGAAGGCCTTTTGATACCGAGCATAGGTCAACTCAAAGTTCTTCTTGTTTCGATTGTTGGGGTCTGCCCAGTTAAGCAGATACGGGCTTCCGATTGCTTCTGCTTCTCGATACTTTTTGAGTACCAGGTCCTGAATACGGGAATGAATGGGGACAACACGATTCTCACCGGCATCCGTCTTCATGCCGCCTTGAAATGTCCAGTTCTCTAAATTCACATCCTTTAATTCCAGTAGCCCCAGTTCCTGAGGGCGCCAGCCGGAGTAACACTGGATGAGCAGGATGTCGATACCATGTTTCTCATCGATATTATTCCAGAGCAATTCCATTTCATCATCTGTAAAAGCGATATGCCCCTTCTTTACCTTCTGGATCTCTTTGACGGTTTCTTCCGTGAGGTTGAAGGTTCTGGAATAGTTTCGATCCACTAACTCATATTCCAACGCGTAGTCCAGCATCATGTTAAACATGGATTTGATTTGGTTCTTCATGGTGGCTGTTGGATGCTGCTCTCTGCCTCGAACAGTGGCCACGCCCTCTTCCATGCAGCCTTTCACATGACGGGCTCGAATGTCCATAACTCGCATCTTGTAAACTGCCGAGCAGTAAGGCCAAGCACTGGTCACCGCCTTTGTACTCTTGACGGTCTTTTCGTATTCTGGAAGCCACTTGTCATAGAGCTCCTGCATGGTGATGGCTGCTCCAAGGTCATATGGATTCTTGTTATATTCCACCAGAGCGGCATAGGCATCGTTATAGGTGGCGAAGTACGATTCTGGCTTGAGCGGTTTGCAAATGGGTCTGCCATCAGAAGTTTTCCCCACAGTTACCATGGCTCGGAATGGATTTCTCAAATTACGATTTTTGATCTCACTGATCTGACCAAAGCCATTCGGCAATCGCCGTCGCTTGTTGGATTTGCGAGGTCTTTTTATTTTTTCAGAAGGTTTCAGAGGATATCCGCAATGAGGACAGGCATTTGCCTTATCGCTCACTGGCAGTTCGCACTCTGGGCATTGTGTTAGCATAGGTCACCCCTCTTTTTCAAGGCTTTTATTTCTTGGCGTTCGATCTTATCGATGATATGACCGCCTACTACATGGAGCAGAAAAACGCCTCCCGCAAATAGCAGCGCACCCCAGGCTCTCCGATTTTTGTTGTACTCTTTTACGCCGCCCTGCACGGTATAGACTTCGTGCAAGTGTTTGGCTGGGTTTACATGCTTTCTCATCGGTTATCTCCTTTCGCAATATTTTCAATGGGTTTTATGGAGGTGTTCTATATGAAACATATGACGAGTGCGCAAATTGATGAACTCAATACGCTTTTGGAAAAACATGGGGAAACTTTAACGGCATTCTACAACGAGGGAATGGCGCAAGGAGCTAAAAATGTTACCGTTGGCGTCTTGATTAGTACGGGAATTCTGCTTAGCATTCGGATTATCAAAACAATGATCGAAACACACAAAGAGAACGAGTCCTAACCAGGGCTCTTTCTTTTTTACCTCTTGCACCGTCCGTCTTAATCATATATGATAAGTGTATGAATTGTCAAGCATATTCCTACACAATATTTTTAACTTAGATTAGAGGCGTCGTATATGGTTATGCAGGATCAATCGACCTGCCCCAAATGTGGCGGAGAATTGAAATACTATGACAGTGTGCCACGGCTGGTACGGACGAAAGGTCGGCAGACCACGAAAGTGCTGATCCGACGGCTTCGATGCACAAAATGCGGTATGCTGCATCGTGAATTGACAGAACTGTTATTCCCCTACAAGCAGTATGAGTCCGAAGTAATTACAGGCGTTTTAGAAGGTCTTATTACCTGTAAGACAATAGGGTTTGAGGATTATCCTTGTGAGATGACAATGTTGCGGTGGTTGTCGCAGAAGCCTTACCTTTTGACATTCCGATAAGATAATTCTCGCAGGTTTCGCAACCTCCTTTATGGAGAAGTCCATTAGTGAAAGGAGACAACAAAATGAAACTGATACCTGTGGAGTCGATCCCGAGAATGAAAAGCAACCATAAGTTGCAGGAACTGATTGAGGAATTTGTAAACGGCGATGCTGATATCGTAAAGGTCGAGTTCGGCGCAGACGATTACAAAAGTCCTGCGGTATGCAGATCCTGCCTGGCGGCTGCCATTAAACGTTCGGGGCATTTTATCAGGGTTTGGCGTCGTGGAGATGAGATATTCCTGAGCAAAGGGATTTAAGGAGAGGAGCCGTTTTATACGGCTCTTTTCTTTTTATGCAATGTAGACTTTTAACCTAAGATAGTCTTTTTATTCTAAGTTAGATATATTCGCAGTTCCAACAGAGCCCTTTATGGAGGTGATGGTTTTGAAGACCAAAGAGATTTTACAAACCGTAGGGACGATGGTCCTCGTTGGTGCTGCATCCACAGCAGGCGCTGCGTTATGGACGACAGTCCTGGAGAGGAAGTTTCTGCTGGCCAGAGCAAAGCTGACACAACCGAAGTCGGACAAAATTATATTTGTGGACTTCCGAAAGACAAGGAGGGATTTGGGCCGCTAAACAGCGGCTCTCCCTTTTTCGCACAAACGGCACTGCCTATTATGGAGACAAATATTATGAGAGGTGATTTGTATGAACAAACAGAATTGGAGCGAAAAGCCTGTCACTTGGGGCGGTTACCTGAAGTTATGCGGTATCTGCTACATCATTTCGATGTTATTCGGGCTGGTGTGGTACATCGCATTCTTTGAGCCGACCTGGTATCAGAGCATCAAAGGCAAAGCCGAGAAATTGATCAGCAAATTGAAACGAAATTAGAACTGTCTCCAAAGAGCGGAGTCGCTAAACAGCGGCTCTTCTCTTTATTTCCACCGAGGTTGTTTTTACTGGGAGGCGGTTCCTATCTTAGAATAGCTGTTGAAAGGAGGTAGACGCCGATGGATGAACAAGAGTTTCGTTCCGGATCGGTTCCAGTGGCTGTAGTTGCCAGAGTGTATGGCAAAGATGCATCCTGGGTCAGAGCCGGAGTCATTGCCGGCTGGCTACCAATCGGAAAAGCAACCCGAGGAG
>UMBU01050732.1_pt1 | contig 13542 bp, 18 predicted proteins | sample 1964051 | NCBI WGS metagenome assembly UMBU01 (sample SAMEA4835949, study PRJEB28245) | human gut metagenome | biome: gut microbiome; material: fecal sample | place: Denmark | collected 2008
GGGAATATAATGAGTAGCGGTTTTCGTTTTTATGTAGACTAGTTGAATGAGGTTAATCGAATTCTATTATTTTTCTTCCACATTTGGGACAATATAAAGGGTAATAAGTAATAATTGTATGCCATCTATTATTGTCAAACATTTCAAATGTTAATCTTAAGGGCTTATTATTTCCTGATATTATGCAAAGTCTAGCGCAAATTTCTTGTTTTAATACCACTATAGATAAATCATTATTTTCTTCAAGTTCATCATTAATTCTTGCATTATCACAATAAGGGCAACTCATTATTCATCTTCCTCCGTGCTAATTCTGTCATATACTATTTGGTAACCGTGTAAATTACATTTTCTAACATAATGATAAAGTGGTATATTAATAATTGTAGATAAATCTTCTAAAACTTTTAATGACATTTCTACAAATGCTTCATATTTTATTAAATCGTTTTCATTTCCTTTACCTCTTCTAATTTTCATTTTTTCAAGATCACTTAAAATTGAATATGTATTGTACTCACCGATCATCTTAAAGAATAATTTTTCCATTTTATTTATCTCCTTTCTTTTACTGTCTCTATTATATCATTTTAAGTATTTAATGTCAAGTATTTTTTCAATAATATTTTAATAAATTTTTACTCCTTAGACTATTTACAAGAAACAATCTAAGGAGTAAAATAAGGAGTATGATTAGGTGTTGTCAGTATAAAGCGAATTGAAATTGGTGTAAGTTCCTATATACTTAAGTTTTACCTCATAAGTATATCCACCTGTAGCAGTTTCAGAGAGTGTAAATGTGATCTTATCACCACTGTCCAAACTCACGGTTGTAAACATCATACCTTCTGTTCTAACCATTGGAGAACCTGTATCTTTTACTACGCCGAATCTTGAAGCATAAGTACCATTTACATTATAGATCATATTTAGTGCCCGAGGCACACCAGAACCGCTGGGAGTTTCAGTAGATGTAATAATAGCTTGTATCTCATAGATTCCACCATTACCAAGAGTAATCTCACCTGTAGCATTATTATAACTAAATCCATTTCCGTAGAGATATCTTGCACTATAACCGCAGGTAGTGTTATTAATAAGTGAGCTATATGATCCATATCCTCTAAAGAAGAAGTTAGCGTTAAATGGGAACCAGCTTATATTAAATTCGTTTGTCTTATCACTGTAAACATATTCACCATTTAAAATATTATAGTTATTACCAAGCTTGTAGTTATGATCGTTTCTAACCATAATATACCCACGACGATACCCAAGACTTAAACCCTGAGGATTAGGCGTTGTTGTTGCAGTAATATCGTCAATAGTTACAATCAGGTTATTTCCAGATGGGAAGAATCCGTTCCATGCTTCAACAATCTTGTCATAAGCTGTAGAAGATGCTACAATTCTGAAACGCATACAAGAATTTTGTGGCATACGTTTAATTAACTGCTTCATGGTAATATTAGCTGAACCAATATCTGTATAGATAAAAGCTGGCCCCATACCATTATATAAGTAAGTATGTGCACCGGTCTGATAGGTAGCTTCAATAGTATTCCAACTATAGGCACTCATATAGAAGTCAAGGCTTTTGGTTGCAGATCCTTGAATATAATTAGGAATACCCATATCAGCGTACCAAGCTTGAACACTACTGTTAAATCCGATCAGATCATTTTTATAAGTTCCATCACCATTAACAGTGATGCCCACTTCAGGGTGTGTCTTTTCAAAAAATTCATGACTAAATTCACCCATATCACCATGATGCGGATCAAGCATAATACATACCTTAGGAACAGCGCTTGCAATTGTTTGCTGTCCACCAGAGTATATATCACCAGTAAACATCATTACTTTTTCACCTTTAGAAACAGTAGCAACAAGAGAGCAGTTATTATAAATAAACTGATCTGATGGCAAATTATAATAAGCTGTCTGATCCGTGTTATAGAATTTAAGTGTATCACCTTGTTCAGTTAAATTCACAGAAGTTTGAGCAGTAGGGATAGTAGCTTTCAAATTATAAGTTGAAATACAGGTTTGAATTGCATCATAATAAGATTTAATCTGATCTACTAACTGCGGCTGTTTTGTCCAATCAGGCGTAGGCGGCAGATAAATTTGTGCGCCGGTAATATCAATTACAGTTGCGATAGTAGGCAAGCCACCGGCATGATCCCAGTGATAATGAGATATTACAATACCGTCTATCTTATTAATACCTAGATTTTTAATCTCAGCGGCTACAACCTGAGCGGATTGCTGTGAAGATGTATCAAACAGCCAATGTTGCCCATCTTCCAAAGTTACAACAAAGCAATAGGTACGAACAAGAGGTGAAGCGCATACATGAAGTGAAATAAAATCCTTATCAAGTTTTCCCTCGAATAATGCTTCATTGATAATGTCTGCTAGTGTTCCATCAGATTTCCATTGTTCGAGTATTTCTAATACTACTGGTTTCAGTTTGCCGTCTAGATCATCGAAACGATCATCAACCTCTTGTTTGAAATTGCAGAGGTCTTTCACCGTCATATTTAGGTTGGTAATTGTCTCGTTAAGTTTTGCAACTACTTTTGCTTCTAATTCGTATAAGCTAATAGAATCATCATACTGTGCAGGTACAGCAAAATTTAGGCAAGACTTTAAATGGTCTGTAAATTTGATATCACAATTTGCCATTTTGTTTCCTCCTTAATATATTGTCATGAATAAATCACGCATATCACTATAAATTAATTTGTAAATATTCTTTATAGTGTTTTGATATTCTGCCAGAAGTTTTGAATTGCTTGTGCCGGGTGCTAAGCCTTTTCTAGTGATTGTATTAGTCTTAGTTTGGTTTCTTTCCGTGCTAGTATCACTAGAAGTATCACCATTAGAATTTACATTATCTTGATATGTCTGTTTTCCTTCATTCAAATTTGTGGCATAATCTAAATTACTATAATTAGCCTGAGGGGTATCTGAGGATAAATTATTTGTTGTAGTGGTAGAATTATCTGATGTAGTCTGATTACTTGTACTTTTAATGTTACCTACATTATTTTCATTTGTAGTTTCATTTGCAGTTTCAGTTACGTTATAATTTTCAAATATTTCAAAATCTGTATCATATGCTGAAAGAAGATCATTATATGTAGGCATAATTAAATTAAGTTTAGCATTTAATCTCCATTTCCAGTTCTCATATGGTACTGAACATATTTCATTGAATAGAAAATTAGTAACGATTCCTTTTTCAAAATTTGTACGTTCTGATTCTTTATAGAAAGGAAAATCAAAGTCAAAAATATAAGGTAAGCTAAAATTAATTTTTGCATCTAATGAAGGAAGTTCTTGGCCGATAGAAAGGTTATAAACGATATCAGCTAGTGAAGTCGTATACCTGCTCATTTTCTTCCTCTCCTTTCTCAATATTAGTAAGCGTTTCAATGCGTTGCAATGTATCGCTTCTAAAATTGACTTCGATATTTGTACCAAACATTTGATTTATTTGTTTAGCGGCTTCCCTACGGGGTGCAAGCCCTACATCTCTTTGAGCCTTAATCTGTCCAAACTCTGCATTTACTTCGCTAGACTGTACACGCTCTTTCTTTATGATGGGACTATTTTCAACGCCTATTGTAGAAAGAAATTCATTTATAAACTCTTTTTTAAGATTATTAATCTTGTCTGCTACATATGGAGACTGATTATTAATCACTACAAAATCATCTGGTGAAAATTCACGATCGGCAATAATCAAGGGTTCATTTCCGCTATATTGCTGATAGAAATTCTTTGTAGATAAAAGCTTATTTTGTGTTGTATAAATAATGATAGGAGTTCTTTGAGCATTTACATTAACATCAATTACACGATCAAGATTAGCTATCCTTTCTGCATACATATCGCATAAAAGGCCAGTTGGATTATGCGAATAATTATTCCAGATAATAACACTATCTTCTGCAGTAAGATCTTTGGTATAGCCATTTAATCCTTTTGCTTGTCTAGAATTAGGAATACCATATGGGTTAAAATTTCCGCCGATGGTACCACCTAAACACAAGTCACCTATAAGGAAATCATTGAAATAAATAGCATATCCATTATTGAATAATTCCAATTCGATATATCTTTCATCTACGGTATCAGGAAGATTTTTCCATTCATAAATTGTCAACGCTATATTTCTAAGTTTATACCACCACATTAGAAAAGTGCTTCGGTTAGTATATTGTGCTCTATTGCGTTTTCCCATATTATCACTTCCTTAATGATTGTCTCTGTCATAATTTCCTACATTGCCATCATGCCAAAATGTAACGCCATTATTAAATATAGAATTAATCTTAGCAAGATCATCAAACCCTATATTTCCACTAACCTTAGATCCGTTTGTTTTTACATAGTTCCAATATGGACGCCCCTTAGTATTTGGCACCTTAAGAGTTTGAACCGCATATCCATATACTTCGAAAAACTGATCTATAAGCTGTGCTTGTTCTGGCGTTGGCTGATAACAATAGATAATAAATCCTATACGGTTAAGGCCGTAAGTTAATCCCGGCTGTGCTCCTGTTCCATAAGCTTTATTAGGAGCAATAGACATTTGATAACGAGTTACCTCATTATTAAATATAGTGCTGATTCCTCCTAATACTGCCGCAGGATTTCCAGTTGCGGCTCCCATTCCTGCAGACATTGCGCTCATCATATTATTTACACCCATAGAAATTTCATTTGCTGTTTGCCATTGAGCATAAACATCTGATTGATAGGCACATTGTGGAGTGGTTTTAAAATGGATTGCGGATTGAAGATCATAAGATAATGTAGAATTATTTCTATAACCTCTAGGCATAAGTTCAAGTACAGGTGTCATATTGGTTGATGCTGTAATGGAAAATCTTAATGCACCGCTGTCATAGTCAAATAATTCCGGTTGTAGATCAACTGATTCTCCATCGGTAGACGTACACCTAAAGAATGTAAAAGGATATTGACATAATTTATTATTCTTATAGGTATAATCTCCACTAGATTGCTGTAAAATATTCTGTCCTGAGAAAGTATCACTTTTTGGTGATGTGGTAATTTCTACAGGAGACATAAATACAGCAACGATAGGATTCCCACCTGTTCTTGTCTGTAGTTCCAGAATGAACATAGAAGCATCTTGATAGTTAGCTACTGGAAAGCTTCTGAAGCCAATTCCAGAATAAATTCCACTATACATAGCCGCGTAAGCAACTTCTTGTTGATCTACTGTAAATGCTACTACAATATGAGGACTAATAAAATCCCCTGTACTTGCACCGTTAGTTAGATTCAAAGTTTTTTCTGCGGGGCACCATTGCAGAATATTTGTGAATGGTTCCGGAGCTAGCCATTTAAAGGGCGTGTCATCATTAACATGCTCACGTTCCACAAGACATTCACCAATATTCATATCAAATTGCCATGTCTGCATAACATCTATTTCGAAACCAAGGTTGCACATATTAGGGTTTTCATAAGATATTGAAGTAATAAAAGCATAAAACCATTTATTAGAAAAATTACTATTCTGGAAAACAATATAATTGCAATCAGCTATATCATTTGCATTTCTTGGTACTCTAATTGTATTTTGAAATCTGATCGGTGTCAACTCTGAAAATGTATACTTTGCCTTACCGGTGAAATAAGATAATTGCGCGGACGCGCTAGAAAAATCCAGCACGTCCGTGTAATTATTATTCAACGGTACATTTTGGCAGATATATAATTTTGAAATAGGTGTAAAAGGTACTATATTCACTTATATATCTCCTTTCAATGTTTCACGTGAAACAATATTAAGTTTGAGGTACCGTTACAGTGGCAGTTCCTGATTTAGAAGTATCCTGCTTAGAGGTTGCTGTCACAGTAAGACTAGCAGTAGTCTCACCTGCTCCAACACTCAGTACACCAGCTTCATTGATGGAAGAATCAACGCCGTTAACGCTCCATGTGACAGCCTGAGAAACGACACCGGATCCGGCAACGGTAGCGGTAAAGGTCGCTTGCTGTCCCTTATCTACAGAAACAGAAGTGGGGGACACAGTTACACCGCTTACGCTATTGGTTGTGCTGGAAAATGCTACGACATTTGCGAAAGGAGAAATAGAAGCAGTTTTCCAGTTATGATAGAAATAATTGAAGCTCAGATTCACGGGGTCATAAATGTAAGTGATATTGTAGTAATTATCAAAGAACATGAAGAAATCACGATCCAGAATTACACACGGCAAAGATTGTAGCAGAGTGTTTTCATTGCTTTCAATCTTCTTATAAGTAACATTGTTAGCGAAGAGCTTATCAAGTCTGGCAAGTTCAGTAGCATTAAACGCAAAACTATCAATACCAGCCCGGTGTCCTAAAAACTCTACTTTGTCAAGATTGAAAGCACTTGCCTGTACTTCAACGTCGATAGTCGCATCAAAATCAGCGCTAAAGATTGCATACTGCCTTTGCCGATCAGAAGCATTAGGTACACCAGCATAATTGTACTCAGTGGAAAGGAACAGGAATTTATTGGAAATAGATTTAATTGCAGTTACAATCTGCTTTGCGTTATCAGCATTTACCTCAGGAATAGTTTCGATATGAATATTTCCGTCAAGATACATTCTTGCAATCAAATACTTCATGGTAATTAATTCATCATAATTAGCAGAGGTATACATTGTCTCAATCATCTTAGTTACTAAATCAGTGATTCCATTCCAAGACAAGAAAGCCTGACGGAGTTCATCATTAGAAATAGTTTTAGGATAATAGACCTGGTAATTCATAGAATGATAAGCGCTTTGTACGTTAGGATCATAACGCTTAAAAGGATTCTTAGAAGCATCACGAGGATTAAACAACTCAGGATCACACAGGCTGGCAAATACTTCCTGCACCGTCTCGCCATATTCAAGCAATCCCTTTTTTGCCCAACTCCAAGGATTTTCATACAATCTGGAAGTTACCAGAGTAAAAGCAATTCTATTGATAAGGGCGTTTACGAAAGCATTTTTTACACTTTCATAATTCATTACAACCTGACCGATTGCACGAATACTAGAAGTAGTATCCTCAGCTAACGGTACTAAATCCGCATAAGTTCCGCCCAGATCATTTCTGATGGCATTTAAAATTTGCGGCGTGTTTGCACTTAGGGTTACAACATCGGGTTTTCTAGGCATAATTCTTTAACCTTCCTTTCTCTTGAACAGAGTTTCAAAGGTTTGCTCTGTTCCATCTCTTTTAATATCTTCTGCCTGCTCTCTTAAGATATCGGCAGTTTTTTCTTTAACTCTATCAGTTCCCCAAAATCTATTTACATATTCACGATTAAGATTATCATACTTATCTACAATAGTTTTATTTTCATCTGCAAGCTGATTCATTCTATTTCTAATATCATCAATATCTAAACCATTATAATCATACTCGTCTCTGCCATCTTCACCATCATATGTTTCGCCATACCGTTTTAACATTCCCTCACGTTCATCAAAATCCGCTTTGAGTTTGTCAAGGGTATCTTTCATTTTTTCAGTCAACCCACCGGTTGCAAAGATATCATCTAGGATATCATAGTATTTTCGCCTTGTGTACATTTCTTAGTTTCCTCCTAACCTTTCAATTAATTTTGTGAGTGCTACTGTGTTATTATCAAGTGCTGTCTTTAACTGTGATATTTCCTCTTTGTGTTCATCGGTAATGTATTTGATATAAAATCCCATAAGGAGGCACATCACAATAGGAAACCCAATACTTGATATAATGTTAACTATTCCTTGCCAATCCAATTTTTCACCTCCTTTACAACATTTTTATAATGACAGGTTCAAACATTAACTTTACTTTCATGTTTTCAAACCTAACATTACCAATCCTATACATTCTAGAAACATATTTTATGTGAGGTATATTCTTGTTAATTAATCTGCTAGTCTCTGTATGATCGTTTGGATTTATTGTATATCTTATTTTACAATAAGGATCATATTTACTTGAAATATATACTATATTTGTGGTATAATCTTTATAGATCCCAAAATTATCACCATAAGTAAAAGTAAACATATATTTGCAATTTTTATTAAGCCCCTCAATAAAGTTTTCATTATCACCATTATAATCACCATTATAAGCATATTCACCATATTCTGTATTTTGAATCATTCTAAGAAATTTACAATTACTTTTCTTTCTTTTTAATTCTTCATCAGCTACAGCCCATTGAAACAATACGTTTTCACTTGTCCATATCTGTCCTTTCTCAACCTTTGGTATATTAAAAGCAGGGTGCATATGATAAGGATTGTAAAAGCTTATTGTATTTCCAAGTAAAAAGCAAATAACTCTATCTTCTTCTCTATCTATTGTGTGATAGATATTCAAGAAAATATCCGGTTCGTCCCAGCCGTTAAAGTAACTACGTCTATCGTTTACGTCTAGAATATATTCATCAAACATTATGTATTTAACTAATGGAAATGAATCCTTTTTAATCTTAGAATACTCTGAAAGTGCTAAACATAATGCTATTGGCTGTTTAGATCCTTTAACACTTAAAGTATCTACAGTTGCCTCAAACCCTATTGATGGATATTCGTTAGCTAATACTTTTGCTAAACCTTTTTGTAAGGCTCCCTTATCCTTTTCAGTTTTAGTTCTCACAATATATACAAACTGCAAGGAATTTTCCATACATTTCTTTATCAGAAATTTTTCAGTTGTATAAGTCTTACCTATACTTCTCTCACTGTCTATTAAATTAAAATTACGTTGATAAGGTAATATTTCATTTATATTCCAATACATTAAATCACTCCAATAATTCGACCTTTGCCATAGCTAATCCTCCAAGTCAAGTTTTGATCCACATACAGGGCAGTAGTAATAAGATTCTATAAATTTTTCATATGCTTCATCTGATTGGATATCCGTGCATGAACCACATACTGAACACTTAATTACAGAACACTTTATCCACTTCCCATGCTTCACCTCTGCTACGTCTGCGGTGGGAAGATAATTGATAAAATTTGATGTATAACAGTTATTACATTTATTTGCTTCATAGTCATGTCCGCAATTCTCTCGACAGAGAACATTTAGCGCAAATTCCCTTTCTATGTAGTCAGACATCGTCAATCCTCCTCGTCAAAGCTGTCTAAAGGAAAAGAGATAAAAAGAATTATTTCAATAGTGCTTCCTAGACACCACTTGAACCGGGCGCAACTTAATGCGAGGATTCCCCGATTTTGTTTGAAATAATAAATCTCTTTACCTCTATTCTATTTTATCACAATCTCCCAATAATGTCAACATGTTTCACGTGAAACATTAAGACTTTAAAGTGAAAATTGTATCCACTAAAACAATACCTCCGCTGACATGCTTAGGCAGAAGCTTACCGTCAAACTCTGAACCATATTCAAATTTATCCCAAATTTCATCATTTGTAAATCCCTTTTCTTTCATAAGTGAAATACAGTTTTTAGGCATACCCGCACAAGTTACTTTTACGTCTCCGTCTATCTCTTCTATATATGATTTTTGTCTAAGATATTTACCTCTGCTAAAAGTAGATTCATGCTTCCATGCTCCAAGTTTAACTGGATCAACTTCCAGATCTGGAATTTCTGTTCCTAATAAATGTAAGGAATCTGTATCAGCATATAAGAATCTTTCTATATTTCTTTGTGCTGAAGTAATCGTCTTATATCTTGCATATGCGGTAATAAATGAAGCCATTGGAATGTATACAATATCTCTCTGTTTTGGATCACTCGTCTCATAATGTACTAATTGATTTTTATAATCATAGTATGGATACTTATTTGTAATTTCTGGAAATACTGCAAACTTTCCATATAAAGCATTAAGCATTAATTTTGCTAATGTTCTTAAAGCGTAATTTCCTGCGATAGTAGCTTCGTTTTTTACCTTTATCCATTTATCTATATATTCTTTAAATATAGTATTACTGCTTCTGAATTTCCACCCGCCTAAATATTCTATGTTATATACTTCATAATGCTCAAGAAATAACTCTAAATCTACACTGGTTAATGTAAGTAAAATATCCTCGCCATTACTATCCTCAACAAAAGTATTTTTCTTTCCGAATAATCCAGCTTTAATTTGAATAGTAGGGATATAGCCTTCTTTAAGTTTAAAATTGCACCTTAATTGCTGAATATACAATGGAAATATTTCATCTTTCTTATATTCACCATCATAATAAACACCCTCGCCATAAGGAAGATAGCAATAGTACATTACACTAGGATAAAGACTATTTACGTCAAGCACAATTCCTTCGCCTACTGTTTTCCCTTGAAACTTTGGATTTACGTAGACAAAGCCGCCTTTATATGATTGTCTTAATTCTTTATCATATACTGGCGGCGGGAATAGTCTCGAAAATTTCTTCTTTCCTAATATATTTTTAAAATCTTTCATGGCATTAGCGCCCTGTGTCATAGCTGTTAAGCCTTGCTTAAACATTATTTCCAACGCTAAAGCCATTATCATGACATCATTTTTTAGATAGCTTACTTCATTTTCAGTTAATTCATATCCTTCTGGTCTTATCCTTTTATAATCTATTTCAAGCTTACTGATGGGTAATCCAAAAGCTTTTGCAACCTGATCTACTGAAAAAGGAATAATTTTTAAGCTATCTAATATTTCTATTTTAATAGCCTTCGTAAGCTGAATTGTTATACTGTAAAATAATCCCGTTCCTGATATTAAGCATGTAAAAGTACCAGGTTCCATTTTCTTTTTATCTTCTACTATTGTAAATCCATGTTCAAATAAATAATAAAAAATAAATTCACCATCAAATTTTAAGTTATGAAAATATACTTTACAACTTCCTGCATATTGAAAAAAATCAAATAAATATTGAATATCATTTCCATGAAAAAATTCTTTGGTTTCGATATCTACAAGCCCAACCGCCCAAACTCTTGTTTTTTCAACACTTACATTTGTTTCAAAGTCTGCGGTGTACTTTTTCATAATGTTCTTAAATGAGCTAATACGGTTGTAAGGATCGTTTCCTCCTGCAAGCTATCTGGATATACAAAACCAATTTGTAATATAGGATCATCGTAGTATACATCATATAGCTTTGATGGTGAAATTCTCTGCACTTCCGCTAAAAGTTCTCTTACTCTAGGATCATTACTATCATAGTTATTTAATATTGCTTGAATATAATTTTCTTTATAAGCAATCATCTTTTCATCAAAATATGAAGATCTGGCTTGATTCCTAACGCTTTCTTCAAACATTGCGAATCCTCTAGGTGTCATATTTTCAAAATCAAATTTCTTAGGCTTATAAGCGTTTATTGTTTCAAGTCCCATTGTTCCAGTTTCCGGCCTTGGATTAAGCCTTTTAAATTCTCTTGCTCTTGCTCTATTAATTCTTTGTACACCTAATTTTAATTCATTATATTCATACCTTGTAATAGCTACATTATTTTGATTAGTTATAATATCAAAAGCATTTTTCCTAAACAAACGATCTACACTATTTCTGAATACTCTTAAATCTCTTAAAGATGAAATATCCTCTTTTACACCTTTACTTGAAAGTTTATCCGGATAAAATTGTGCCAACATGGGATTCTTATTTATCTCACGTTGTATTTTTGCGTTGGCTCTTTTAACTTCATTTCTAATTATCCTGTTAATATCTGGCGTAAAATCTATTGGCATATTATTTCACCTCACATGAAAAATCTATATTATTCTCATAATAAAATTCATTATCTATCTGTACTAAAAATCCACGATTCTCAACACTTTCATATAATGTAATAATCATGGGCAAAGTTAGATCAATATTTTGCTTACTAAGTCTATTTATTTTCTTTTCATAATATGAGTTAAACCCTTCATATTTACTTTTGAATCTAATCAAATTAAATTCTGATGAAAAATAAAGGGTTATTTTGCTTGAATCCTCATATACATATGTATAAGGAGAATCAGCAAGCATATAATACACTCTTTTCATAATAGTAAAGGCCGGAGATTTCTCCCCGGCCTTAACCTCCTTACTTTAACTTGATAGTTAGGATCTGTCCTTCTCCTGCGTTAACAAGTTTAGGAATAATAGTTAAAGCTGGCTTCCACGGTGGTTTTCCAAAAATTGACATCAAATTCTTAATTGATGTTTTAATTCCACTACTTACACAGCTATAAGAAGTACCTTCATCATCGATAAAAATAATTCTAGGAGCAATAGTAATTCCACCAGTCTTTTTATTTACCATTTCAATTTCCTGGAAAAATACATGTTCAATCTTTAACTCTTGATTGATATGTTCTTTCAGTTTTTCATCAGGCATTGAGACAATATTAAAAAGTCTCTTTTTATCTTCCTCAGTCTCCATAGGTAATGAACACCAAGAAATACCTTGAAAATTAGAAGAATCTACAGACATTTCAACGGATTCATTTACAGCTAATTCATTACTCATCTTAATTTTACTCCTTTACAATTTCTTTAATTACACTTGCATAATCAAGATAGTCTTGAAGTGTCATAGACAAAACTTTCTGCACCTTCTGAATATCAGTTGCAATAAAATTGCCGGTAGCATTATGCTCTGCCTTAAACTCTCCAATCAATTGTTCAGCGGTAAGATCGCCACAAGCAGTATACTCCATACCCTCATCAGCAACCGAACCATTGACAATCTCAAAAATATTACCTTTGGTAAAGGTAAAAGTTCTTGTGATCTTGTTCATTTTATTCACCTCCTTTACACTAACTATTCTATCACTTTAAAATCACTTTGTCAACAACTTTTCAAAAAATAATTTTCAAAAATATTTGTAAATTTTCTTGACATTTCCTTACCAAAGATGTATTATATAAGTGGGTGGTAAATATGAATGATTTCCTTGAATGTTTAATCATTAGTGTACTTTTATTTATGTTTATCATCTGTATAGAATTTATTTGGAGTGTGATAATATGAATGTCAAAGATTACTTGCCGAAATTCCCATTTAAAAATTATGTTGTCCTTCTCTATGATTCAATTGAAAGTGAACCTATTGTATTGAATCTATCTTATGAAAAATTGCAATTATACTATCCCAACTGGGAAGTATATAAATGTATCAGATTAAATAGGTTTAATGCACTGATAGGCGTTCTTAGCCCTGTAACAGATAGCGAAATAATTTATAAGTTGGTGGAAACTGATGATTAATCTCAATAATATTCGCATGAATTGCGATATGGAAGATGCTGTACTAAGAATATTTGAAACCTTTCGCCCCTCTTTAAAACGTTATCAAAGTAATTATATTGAAAACTTTTTGGAGACAATGTACAGTCCTTTAAAATTGCATATGATAAATAACTTCCCTAGAGTTTATAAAGAGTATAAAACTAAAATGGAAAAGTTTGAATCATACGTAATTAGCTTTTTATAAGTTATTCCTCTACATTCGTAGTCTACATAAAAACGAAAACCGCTACTCATTATATTCCC
>UMBU01045629.1_pt1 | contig 13418 bp, 10 predicted proteins | sample 1964051 | NCBI WGS metagenome assembly UMBU01 (sample SAMEA4835949, study PRJEB28245) | human gut metagenome | biome: gut microbiome; material: fecal sample | place: Denmark | collected 2008
TTCTCAACGATCATCTTGTGGTTTTCTACCATATCAAGGAATGCTACGATCAGCTCATCATCATCCACGGTAATGATCTCGTCCAGGTTTTGTCTTACATACGGGAAAATCTTGGATCCCGGTGTCTGTACTGCAGTACCGTCTGCAATTGTGCTGACAGGAGATACGGTCGTTACCTCGCCTTTTTCAAAAGAAGCCTTCATACAGGCTGCTCCGGACGGCTCAACACCGATGACTTTGATGTTTGGTTTCAGCAGTTTTGCCAGTGTGGAAACACCGGTAGCCAGTCCGCCTCCTCCGATCGGAACAAGGATATAATCTACGAGCGGAAGCTCCTGAATCACTTCCATAGCGATGGTTCCCTGGCCAGTTGCAACGGTCAGATCATCAAACGGGTGAATAAAGGTATAGCCATGCTCTGCTGCAAGCTCGTATGCTTTTGCACATGCCTCATCGTACACATCTCCGTACAGAACAACCTCAGCGCCGTAGCTCTGGGTACGCTCTACTTTGATGAGCGGTGTGGTAGTCGGCATTACGATGACAGCCTTTGCACCGTAGCATTTTGCCGCATACGCAACGCCCTGTGCATGGTTTCCTGCAGATGCGGTGATCAGTCCTTTTGCGCGCTCCTCTTCACTTAAGGTGCTGATTTTGTAATAGGCACCGCGCAGCTTATAGGCGCCGGTCAGCTGCATATTTTCCGGTTTTAAGTAGACTTTATTTCCCGTCTGCTCGCTGAAATATTTGCTGTAAACCAGTTTGGTCTCCTGTGTTACTTTTTTTACAATTTCAGACGCTTCCTCAAATTTCGGGAGTGTCAGCATTTCTTCTGCCATAGTCTTTTCTCCTTGTTGTCTTTTTTAAGCATTCTCTTCGGATGTATGGAACAGTGCATTTACAAACTGGTCTGCATCAAATTTCTGCAGATCGTGGATGCTCTCGCCCACGCCGATGTATTTGACCGGAATATCAAGCTCGGACTGGATGGCAACGGCGATACCGCCCTTTGCAGTTCCGTCCAGCTTCGTCAGAATGATACCGGTGACATTTGCCACTTCTGCAAACTGTCTTGCCTGCTGCAGCGCATTCTGGCCCGTGGTACCATCCAGCACCACCAGCGTTTCCAGGTATGCCTCTGGGTACTCTTTTTCCAGAATCCGGTAAATCTTGTGGAGCTCTTCCATCAGGTTCTTCTTGTTGTGAAGTCTTCCTGCCGTATCACAGATCAGCACATCCGCATTTCTGGCTTTTGCCGCTGCGACTGCATCGTACACGATGGACGCCGGATCTGCTCCGTTCTGTCCGCCGATGATATCCACGCCGGCGCGGTGCGCCCACTCCGTGAGCTGCTCGCCTGCCGCTGCACGGAACGTATCTGCTGCCGCAAGAACAACCTTTTTGCCCTGATCCTTCAGAATGCCGGCCAGCTTTCCGACGGAGGTCGTTTTTCCGACTCCATTGACACCGATCACCAGCACTACCGATTTCCGGTTTTCAAATTCATAGGCTGTATCGCCTACATCCATCTGTTTTTTGATGCTCTCGATCAGAAGCTGTTTGCACTCTGCCGGATCGGTAATGTGCTCTTCTGCCACCCGCTCTTTTAAGTGGTCAATAATTTTGGTCGTTGTATTGATGCCGATATCTCCCATGACGAGAATCTCCTCGATCTCCTCATAAAAATCGTCATCAATATTGGAATAGCCGCTGAAAATAGAATCAATTCCAGCTACAATGCTGTCTCGGGTCTTCGTCAGACCGTTGACAAGACGTTTGAAAAAGCCTACTTTCTCCTCCGCCATACCGTTCGCCTCCCTTTATCTTTTCTATCTTACTTCTTTCGTATTGTATCTTATTCGTTTCTATTTGTCCAGTTCTCCCTCGATCAAATCGACAGAAACAAGGGTAGAAACACCCTTCTCCTGCATCGTGATGCCGTACAGACGGTCTGCCGCCGTCATCGTACCGCGCCTGTGGGTGATGACGATGAACTGGGTATTTTTTGTCAGCTTATGCAGATACTGCGCAAAACGCGTTACGTTGGAATCGTCGAGCGCCGCCTCGATCTCGTCAAGTAAACAGAATGGGGACGGCTTTAAGTTCTGGATTGCAAAAAGCAGCGCAATCGCGGTCAGTGCCTTCTCGCCTCCGGAGAGCTGCATCATATTCTGCAGTTTCTTTCCCGGCGGCTGGGAAATGATGCGGATACCTGCCTCGAGTACATCCGTGTCCTCCTCGAGCTCCAGCGTTCCATTTCCGCCGCCGAACAGCTGGCGGAACACGCGGTCAAACTCTTTCCTGATCTCCTCGAATTTTTCCGTGAACTGCTTGCGCATACCGGCATCCAGCTCATCGATGATGCCCTGCAGTGTCTCCGCCGCTTTGACAAGATCGGTGTGCTGTGCATCAAGAAATGCGTGGCGCTCCGAAATCTCTTTGTACTCCTCAATCGCATTCACATTGACAGAGCCAAGTTTCCGGATCGCATCTTTTACTTCCAGCACACGCCGCTTTAATTCACTGCGCTCCGGAATCTCCTCCATCTGGAACTCTCTTGCGTGGCCCGGTGTCACTTCGTACTCTTCCCAGAGATACGAGGTCTGTGCCTCTTTTGTCTCCTCCAGCTTTTCTTTCTGGCTGTTCAGACGGAAGCACTCTTTGTCCATCAGGGAAATCTGGTCGGAGAGCTGATCCCGCTTCTCGAAAAATTCTTTGTGATCTGCGCTTAATGCTTCTTTTTTCTCCTGCAGTTCCACAATCCGGCGGTCTTCCTCTTCCTTTGCCTGCACTGCTGCTGCAATCGTCTTCTGGATCTCCACGATGTCCTGCTGTTTCTTTTTGACATCGTCTTTTTCCTCCGCCGCTTTTTCCAGCATGGTGCGGCTTTCCGCTTCCAGTTTTCCCGTCTCTTCCTCAAGACGGCGGATGTTCTGGGCAAGGAATCCATCCTTCTGGGACAGATTTGCGTAATTTAACCGGATTTCTTCAAGATCCTTCGTATATTCTGCTTCCCGGCGGCGAAGCCCTGTAAGCGCCTCCTGCGCCTTCTGGATATTCTCCTGCAGCGTGCTTTCCCGCTCCACCGATTCCTGCATTTCCTGACCGATGACTTTCCGGTTCCGCTCAATCTCGGCGATCTGATTTTCAATCTCGAGACTCTCCTTCTGAAGCGCTTCAAAATCCAGACGGATTTCCGTCTTTTTCTCGCGCGCTTTTTCCAGATTCAGGCGCACCGTATTCTGCTCGATGTACTGCCGCTGCAGTTTTTCATTCAGCTCGGTGCGGAGATCACGGATTTCATTCCGCTTATTTTTCTTCTCTTCAAGTTCCTGCTGGATTTCCCGCAGTTCCTTCGCAAGACCCTGTACGCTCTTTTCGAGTTCCTCAATCTCACGCCGTCTTCCGAGCAGGTTGCTGTTGTTCCGGAACGAACCTCCTGTCATGGAACCGCCCGGGCTCAAGAGCTCGCCCTCGAGGGTTACCATGCGGAGCGTCTGACGGTATTTCCGCTGAATCACAATGGCATGGTCGATCGTGTCGACCACCAGCGTTCTTCCAAGCAGCTGTGCCACAAGACCCTCATACACCGGATCGTACGAAACAAGTGCATTTGCCACACCGAGCACACCGGTTTCTCTTGCCGCATCCTCATTCACCTGCGTTTTTTTCCCGCGCATACTGGTGAGCGGAAGGAACGTCGCACGGCCGAAATGACCCCGTTTCAGGTATTCAATCAGGTATTTCGCCGTGGCCTCATTGTCGGTGACAATATTCTGAATGCTGCCGCCAAGTGCGGTCTCGATCGCCGTCTCGTACTTTTTCTCCGCCTGCAGAAGATCCGCCACAACGCCGTGGATGCCGGGATTCCGGTCTTTCTGCTCCATGACCTTCCGAATACTGTTTCCATAGCCGTCGTACCGCTCGGTGATGTTCTTTAAGGATTCGAGCCTTGACGCTTCTCTGTGGTAATTGGTCTGGCCGGCTTCCATCTCTTTCGTCTGGTTCGAGAGATCCGCCGTCAGCGCGGTAATCTTCTGATCTGCCTCCTGGTACTGCTGTTTCAGGCTGCTTACCGTCTCTTCGAGCGCTTCAAACGCGTTCTGCAGTTCTTCTATCTGCCCGTTCTGTTCGGACTCGCTCGTCTTTAAATGCAGCACCCTCTGGCTTAATTCTGCCTTTCGGATGCCGATCTGCTCGAGCATCGCATCGTAGCGCTGCATTTTTCCCTTCGTGGAACCCCGCTGGTTCAGAAGGCCGATGACTTCGCTCTTATCCTGTTCACTCTGCAGCTCGACTGCCTGGATCTGCTCCTGGCATTCCGAGAGAGCGGCCTCTTTCTCACTCTTTTCCGTCTCTGACGCAAGAAGTGCTTCATGAAGCCCGTCCTTTTCTGCCTGATATGTATTTTTTTCTGCCGTCTTTGTGCGGCTCTCCGCGCGGATCGCCTCCAGACGTTCTCTTAATGTGTCGCTGTTCCTCTCCGATGCATGAATCTGCTCGTTCAACACCTCGATCTGGTTTTCGAGCTGCTGACGTTTCAGTGCATTCTCCCCCGCCTGATCGCGCGCAGAAAGAATCGTCTGGTCCAGTTTTTCCTGCTCCTGTTCCAGCTTTTCATACTCCTGCTTCGTATGCTCAAAAGCCTCTTTCGTGCTCTTTAACTGCTCTTCTGTAATCCGGTACCGGTCTTCTACTTTCGCGAGATCGTTCCGGATGCGCTCCATCTCGAGCAGAAACATATTGATATCGAGGAGCTTTAATTCCTCTTTCTTCTTTAAATAAATCTTTGCCGTCTCAGACTGGCGTTCCAGCGGCTCTAACTGCCTTGTCAGTTCCGAGAGAATGTCGTTGACGCGCACCAGATTCTGCTGCTCTTCCGCCAGCTTCTTTTCGGTCACGGCCTTCCTTCTCTTGAATTTGACAATTCCTGCCGCCTCGTCAAACAGCTCCCGGCGCTCTTCCGGCTTACCACTTAAAATCTTATCAATCTGACCCTGTCCGATGATGGAATAGCCTTCTTTTCCGATACCGGTATCGTAGAACAGCTCGTTGATGTCCTTTAACCGGCACGATGCGCCGTTCATCAGATACTCGCTCTCACCGGAGCGGTAGAGCCGTCTCGTCACCGTGACTTCCTCGAAATCGACATTCAGCTTGTGGTCGGAATTGTCAAGTGTAATTGCAACCGACGCGTAGCCGAGCGGCTTTCTCGTCTCGGTTCCGGAGAAAATAACATCCTGCATATTTCCGCCGCGGAGCTGCTTGGCGCTCTGTTCGCCGAGCACCCAGCGCACCGCATCGCCAACATTGCTCTTTCCACTGCCGTTCGGCCCTACAACGCCGGTAATACCGTCGTGGAACTGCAGAATGGTTTTGTTGGCAAACGACTTAAATCCCTGCATTTCAATGGATTTGAGATACATAATTCACCTACGCTTTTTTTCTGGCAAGAATTGCATCGTATGCCGCTGCCTGTTCTGCCGCTTTTTTCGTTCTGCCCTTTCCGGTACCGAGCGCTTTCTTTCCGACGCTGACCTGTGCCCAGAAGCTCTTGTCGTGATCCGGTCCCTCTTCTTTTAAGATGGTGTAAACAATCTCTTCATCCGTCTCACCCTGGATCAGCTCCTGCAGAATCGTTTTGCTGTCGTAGAAAAGCTGTTTGTGTTCGATATCGTTTAAGATATAGTTCAGAACGAACGTTTTTGCCGGTTCAAAGCCGCCGTCCAGGAAAATCGCACCGATCGTTGCCTCCATAGCATCCGAAACGATGGAATCGCGGTGACGGCCGCCGGTTGCCTCCTCGCCCTTTCCAAGGAGCAGAAAGCTGCCAAGGTCAATCTCACGGGCACAGAATGCCAGTGCCGGTTCACAGACGAGGCTGGCGCGTTTTTTCGTCATCTCGCCCTCCGGGAGACGCGGGAATGTCTTGTATAAAAATTCGCTGGATACAACTTCCAGCACGGCATCTCCTAAGAACTCCAGACGCTCGTTGCACTCCAGGCGCTCCATATGGTGCTCATTTGCGTAGGAAGAATGGCGCATCGCCATCTCCAGCAGTCCGAAATTCTGAAATTTATACTGGATCTTCTTTTCCAAATCCACGAGTTTATCAATATTATTCATAACCTGTTTTAAGCCTGTCCTTCCTCATAGTTACCGTTTGCAGGTGTTCTGCGGACGGTAACAAAGGGGCTGTCCTGTAGCAAACAGCCCCTTCGCCATTTTCTATTATTCTGCCAGTTTCTTTTTGATCGCTTCCACCGCATCCTCAACCGATACGATGTGCTCTGCTTCTTCTGCTTCGATCTGGATATCAAATTCTTCTTCAATTCCCATCACAATCTGAAATACATCCAGGGAATCCGCTCCCAGATCATCTGCAAAGGTTGTCTCCATGGTTACTTCATTCGGATCTACGTTTAATACATCCGCAATGATCTCCTGTAATTTTTCAAACTCCATCTTTCGCTGCCTCCCTGCTGCTCTTATAGTCTGCCAGATGCTCCTGCACTTTCTGCGGAATCTTCTCCTCGCTGAATGAAATGCACTGGAGAATGGAATTTTTAAATTCGTTGGCTTTTGAGCTTCCGTGCGTTTTTACAACGAGTCCTTTTAAGCCAAGCAGCGGTGCTCCGCCGTACTCACTGGCATCAAAAGACTTCAGTGTCTCTTTCAGCGCCGGTTTCACAAGAAGGGCTCCGATTTTACTGCGCAGAGATGTCATCATGCCCTGTTTTACCTTGGAAATCAGGGTCGCGCCGACGCCCTCATACAGCTTTAAGATAACGTTTCCGACAAACGCCTCACAGACAACAACGTCTGCGGCTCCGTTTGGAATTTCTCTTGCTTCGATACTGCCGACAAAGTTGATATACGGGTTTTCTTTCAGAAGCGGATACGTCTCTTTGACGAGCGCGTTTCCTTTTTCTTCTTCCACACCGATATTCACGATTCCCACACGCGGATTTTTAATGCCGACAACGTGTTCCATATAGATGGAACCCATCATGGCAAACTGCACCAGATGGGACGGTCTTGCATCAACATTCGCACCGCAGTCGATCAGAAGGGATACACCGTCTTTCGTCGGGATCAGCGGAGCCAGCGGCGGGCGCTCTACGCCCTTGATGCGTCCTACGATCGTCTGTCCGCCGACCAGGACTGCTCCGGTGCTTCCGGAGGAGACAAACGCGTCTGCCTCTCCGCAGCGCACTTTTTTCATGCCGACAACGATCGAAGAATCTTTTTTGTGGCGGATCGCATTGACCGGCGGCTCTCCCGTCTCAATGATCTCGGTTGCCGGAACGATCTCAACCCGCTCCTTCGGGTACGTATATTTCTGCAGTTCTTTTTCGATGACATCCACCTGGCCGACCAGCTGGACTTTGACACGTTCATCTGCGTTTACGGCCTCAATGGCGCCTTTTACCGGCTCCACAGGCGCATAATCGCCGCCCATCGCGTCCACTGCAACTCTGACTAAGTCACTCATGTTTTTTCCTCTTTTCTCTTTTCTAAAGCGCGTTTGAAAACTCTTTTTCTTTCAAAAAACCGTTTTCAACCACGCTCTAAAAGCACTCATGCAAGTGCTGTATTAACTATACTAAACTCCTTTGCAAAAATCAAGCACAAATGCCCATCCGCGCTTTCTCCTGTATTCCAAAAAAGCGGGTGGATTTATCTTTCCAAAATCCACCCGCTCTGTTTTATCTTATTTTTCTTAAGAAACCTTGACTCCGCTCGAATTCATCTCATGACCGTCTATGGTTGTATTCCGTGCCATGACACCGGTATCCGGATCCAAATAATATTCCTCACCATCCTGCGTGAACCAGCCGGTCTGCATCTGACCGTTGTCCGCCAGATAATACCATTCTTCTCCGCTCCAGTACCATCCTGTCACCATGTATGAATTTTCATCAAACACGTACCAGTAGCCGTCGATATTCTGCCAGGTATTGGTTGCATAGCTTCCATCATTATTCTGATACTGCCATCCGTTTTCATTCTGAACCCATTTCCCTGCCGGAATTACCGTAACTTCTGTTACCGTACTCGTCGCCATGGAAACGGTATTTCCAACCGTGTTTGTTGCCACAACGTAATAGTAATCTTTGCCCTCCGCCGAAGTATCGACCTGGTATGTCACTTCTGTTGCGCCTTCAATCGGCGTTCCTCCGCCGTTGGAATTTACGTTGTTCTTATACCACTGATATGTTACTGTGCCTTCTCCCGTTATTCCTGCCTCACAAGTCAGCTTTCCAGATGTATTTCCAACGGGAATCTGCAGGCTCTCCACCGGATTTACCGAAAAAACCGGCTTTTCCAGATTGGCATCTACATGAACAGCATCGCTGTCCTCTTTTGAAATATCTACACTGGCCGAAGACGAAACCGTCGTCTCAGTTCCCATCATTTTATCCATCAGACTGTCTGTGGAACATCCTGAGAGGAATACTACACTGCACATGCATGCTGCCAGAAATATGATTCGTCTATTCTTCATATGCTTTGCACTCCTTTTTTATAATTGTTACGAAAATATTGCAATATTGTTTCAATTCTCACCGAGACCATTATAGCACATCACGACACACCACGTCAAATCTTTTATATGACGCTTCCAGACAACCCGCAGAGACAACAAAAAAGCCCCCGGTGACGGGAGCCTTTTGCTGCATTGCACATCGGAACTGATTCCGATTTATGAATATTAGTCCATTGCAACGACTTCTTTTTTGTTGTAAGAACCACAAGCTTTGCAAACTCTGTGCGGCATCATAAGAGCACCACATTTGCTGCATTTTACAAGGTTCGGAGCAGACATTTTCCAGTTTGCTCTTCTCTTATCGCGTCTTGCTTTGGAAGATTTATTCTTAGGACAAATGGACATAGTTACACCTCCTTAAATTTGCTGAATATATCTTTGATTGCAGCCATTCGGGGGTCTAGCCCTGTGGTATCACAATCACAGGTCTGAATATTCAGATTCGCACCACAACGGCTGCAGATTCCTTTACAGTCATCTTTACACAGCACTCGAATCGGCCATTGGACTATGAGCTCATTACGAACCAGTTCTTCCACATCGAGCTCGTCTCCCTCCACAAACGAAGAGTCCTCTTCTTTTTCCTCGCGTTCTTCCTCTGACAGATTCAGATCAATCTGCAGATCGAACTCGAGCTGGAATGGAATCGCTACCGGTGTCAGGCATCTTGCACATGGAATCTCCATTGTAAGGTCTGCACTGCCGGTGATCGTGATCACACGATTGCCTTCATGCGTAAGGCCAAGGATAACAGGATGTTTTTCGATTACCCGATAGTCCTGTCCGCCGATCGAAAAAGTTTCGGATGTAAGCGGAATTTCATACTTTTCGGACTTTCCGTCCTGCGTAAATAACTTGGTCAGACTGATTTTCATATTGTTCTCCTAATCACACTTTACCAATTATACCCGGGAAGGTAAGAATTGTCAACTGCTTTTTGAATTATTTTTTATTTTCCTTTTACTAACTCTACGGTCTCCTCGCAGATTGCGATTTCCTCGTTGGTCGGGATCACGCATGCTGTAATCTTGGAGCCTTCTTTGGTGATGATCTTCTCAACGCCGCGGCAGTTATTTGCCTCAGAATCGAATTCCAGACCCATGAACTCAAATGCTTTGCAGATGGTCTCACGAAGTGGAATAGCGTTCTCTCCAAGGCCTGCGGTGAAGGTGATCACATCTACGCCGCCCATAGCTGCGATGTAGGAACCGATGTATTTGATAATGCGGTAAGCGTATGCTTCCAGACAGTTGATGGCATCCTGATTACCTGCCTCTGCTGCTGCAGATACATCACGGTAATCGCTGGAGATGCCGGTCATGCCGAGCATACCGGATTTCTTGTTCAGAATGTTCAGAACCTCGGATACGGTCAGGTTCTCTTTGTTGCACAGATACTCAACAAAAGCTGGATCGATATCTCCGGAACGGGTTCCCATGATCACACCTTCGAGCGGGGTAAGGCCCATGGAGGTATCTACACATTTGCCGTTCTTTACAGCGGAAAGGGAAGCACCATTTCCCATATGGCATACGATGATCTTCAGATCGTTGTAGTCTTTGCCAAGGAACTCTGCGGTTCTCTTGGATACGAATTTATGAGAAGTTCCGTGGAAGCCGTATTTACGGATTGCGTATTTCTCATAGTACTCTTTCGGAATACCGTACATATATGCTTTCGGAGGCATGGTCTGATGGAATGCGGTATCAAATACTGCTACGTTCGGAACGCCCGGCATCAGTTTCATGCAGGCATTGATTCCCATCAGGTTTGCCGGATTGTGCAGAGGACCAAGGTCAGCGCACTCCTCGATAACTTTGATTACTTCGTCATCGATGATAACAGAGTTTGTGATCTTCATTCCGCCGTGCAGAACGCGGTGTCCGATGGCATCTACTTCTTCCAGGCTCTTGATGACGCCGCTCTTCTCGTTTACCAGAGCGTCCAGAACCATCTGGATTGCCTCTACGTGTGTCGGCATTGCTGCTTCTGTTACCTCTTTTTCGCCGTTCTTTGGCTCATAAACGAGGCGTCCGTCGATACCGATTCTCTCACAGAGTCCTTTTGCCAGGACGTCACGGTTATCGTAATTGATCAGCTGGAATTTCAGAGAGGAACTTCCGCAGTTTACTACTAATACGTTCATTTCTAAATTCTCCTATTTTAAAAGTCTTATTAAAACTTCTGGCCGGCCTGTTCTCCGCAGCCGGCCAGAAAACCGCTTGTAATTGGTTTTATTTCGTGCTTACTGTGCCTGGCACTGTACAGCAGTGATTGCTACAACACCAACGATATCCTCTGCGGAGCATCCACGGGACAGATCGTTGACTGGAGCTGCGATACCCTGCGTCATTGGGCCGTATGCTTCTGCTTTTGCCAGTCTCTGTACCAGTTTGTATCCGATGTTTCCGGCATCCAGATCCGGGAAGATCAGAACGTTTGCTTTTCCTGCTACTTTGCTGTCCGGAGCTTTGGATGCACCTACGCTCGGAACGATTGCTGCATCAAGCTGCAGCTCGCCGTCGAGAGCGAGATCCGGGTTTGCTTCTTTTGCAATTCTGGTAGCCTCAACAACTTTGTCTACATCAGCATGTTTTGCACTTCCTTTGGAGGAGTGGGAAAGCATAGCAACTCTTGGCTCGTTTCCGGTCAGCATGCGGTAGGACTCTGCGGAAGACTCTGCGATTGCAGCCAGCTCTTCCGGATTCGGGTTCTGGTTCAGACCACAGTCACCGAATACGAATACACCGTCATCGCCGTACTCGCAGTCCGGAACTACCATCAGGAAGAATGCGGATACGAGTTTTGTGCCTGGTTTGGTCTTTAAGATCTGCAGGCATGGACGTAAGGTGTTTGCGGTAGAATGGCAGGCACCGGAAACAAGTCCGTCTGCATCTCCCATTTTAACCATCATAACGCCATAATATGTATAGTCATTCAGGATGGTCTCTCTTGCTTTCTCCGGAGTCATGCCTTTCTTTGCACGAAGCTCTACCAGCTTATCTACATAAGCCTGTGTTTTCTCGTTTTTCTCTGGATCTACAATAGTAGCTTTGGAGACATCCAGTCCCTCGCTGCCTTTCTTTACTGCCTCTTCGCTTCCGATGATGATCAGATTTGCAAGGTCCTCTTTCAGGATCTGTGCAGCAGCCTCATATGTTCTTCTGTCTTCTGACTCTGGCAGTACAATTGTTTTTTTGTCTGCTTTTGCTCTTGCTTTAATTGTGTCAATAAATCCCATGATCTTTTGACTCCTTTCGATAAATTTACTCGATATTCTCATTGTAGTACGCTTTTTGCCCTTTCGCAAGTATAAAATTCAAAACAACTGGACAAAAAATCCAAAACGGAGGAATTCTTGCATTCCTTTTCTGTTTTTGTTACGATAGGGCTATGTGATCCGCGGTTCCTCTCTGTTTGGAATCGTGCTATTTTTTTCGAAAGAAGGTACGTTTTATGACCATTACCGCAGTCATTGCAGAATATAATCCTTTTCATAACGGCCATGCTTATCAGCTGGCAAAAGCCAGGGAACTGACCGGGGCGGACTATCTTGTCGTGATTATGAGCGGCGATTTCGTCCAGCGCGGCGCACCTGCGATTCTTGACCAACATGACCGTGCGGAGCTGGCGCTTCTTGGCGGCGCGGACCTTATCTTACAGCTTCCGTGTCACTTTGCACTCGGCAGTGCACAGCATTTCGCACGCGGGGCGGTATCGCTTCTTACTGCGCTTGGCTGCGTCGATTTTCTCTGCTTTGGCAGTGAATATGGAGACACGGCGCCGTTTCTGGAACTCGCTGATGTTCTGCTCCACGAGCCGGAGGAATACCGCGAGCTGCTCTCCGGTCTGCTTCGAAACGGACTTTCCTTCCCGACGGCGCGCGCACAGGCACTTTCCGCTTATTTTTCTGACAGCGCTTCCTTCTCTTCGCTTTCAAAAGAAGAACTTGATACCTTTTTAAAAGAACCAAACAATATTTTAGGCATTGAATATGTCCAGGCACTTCTGCTGTCACAAAGCCGCATTCGGCCGGTAACGATCCGCCGGGAGGGCAGCGGATACCACGAAGGAGCGCTTTTCACACATGCACTCCCTTCTGCTACAGCAATGCGGAATCTTCTTTTTTCCAATCCGCATAAGGATCTGGAACTGTCCGCGCTCGCCTCCTGCATGCCAGAAGCGGTCTTTCACGCTTTTCAGAATGCCGTCGCATCTCATGGACTGTTGACCGCCGATGATTTCAGCCTGCTCCTCGCCGCACGGCTCCTCACGGAGACGAAGGGATCTCTCTCCTCCTGTCTCGACCTCTCGCCGGATCTTGCCAACCGCATCCTCCGCCAGCGCCACGCATGCTCCTCATTTTCAGAATTCGCCATGCAGCTTAAAACAAAGGAAATGACGTATACCCGCATCAGCCGCGCCCTGATGCATCTGCTTCTGAACCAGAAAACATTGTACCCGGCCGGCTATAACCGTGTTCTCGGTTTCCGAAAAAGTGCCGGTGCATTGTTAAAAGAGATTAGAAGACGTTCTTCTCTGCCGCTCATTGCCAAGGCAGCCGACGCCCCGCGGCTTCTTACCGGCGATGCACTTGCCGCCTTTGAGAGCGATATACAGGCCTCTCTTTTTTACGAGACTGTCCGTTCTCACAAAACAGGGACACAGTTCGTCCATGAATACACAAAAAAGCTGGTTCTGTTATAGAACCAGCTTTTTTCCAGCAGCATCATCATCTACTGCTGTGGAACTGTATAGTCCTCCACAAACAGGAAAACATTTTTTGTATCTGCACTTTCTCTTGTAAAGTCAAACTGCATGAAACGCATCTCACCATTCAGTATAAAATTGATCATAACATGATGCA
>UMBU01046235.1_pt1 | contig 13099 bp, 16 predicted proteins | sample 1964051 | NCBI WGS metagenome assembly UMBU01 (sample SAMEA4835949, study PRJEB28245) | human gut metagenome | biome: gut microbiome; material: fecal sample | place: Denmark | collected 2008
GGAGAAGGGCGCCTATGACTATTGGAATGTGGCGGGACCGAAACAGAAAGGGGGTCAGGCATGAGCAGGATAAAGAAACAGCTGGAGATCTGTCCTCCTGCCTATATGTGCAAGGGACCTAACCGTGAGAACTTCGTCAGCACCGGCCACAAGTGCGGTTACTGCAAGGGTAACGGCTGGTTCTGGGGAACGGAGGAAGGCAGCCGCGAGGACGTGCATGTACCCTGCCCGGTGTGTGGCGGCAGCGGTGAACTGGATGCGATTATAACAGTGGACTGGAAACCTTCAAGCAAGTAAGCCATGAGAAAGGAGTATTACAACTACGTTGTGAAGCTGCCCGTTCTGCTTCATGAACTGTTCCGCGGGAAGGTTGCCGACTATCATTTTTCCGACATGACGGTAGTGATGAACCACCTGGTAAAGTCCTACATCCGCATGATGGACGGTGGCAGGGTTTCTACTGCCACCCGGCGTATCCTTCTCTGCATGGACCGTATTCCGGACATGTCGTTCTTCTTCCGCCGCCAGGAGAAGGCGGTGCTGTTCTTCGAGATGGATCCGGCCGTTGCCGACAGCCTACAGCGTGCCATCGTTTCCGGGGGCTGGGGCAACCGCCAGCGTCTTGCCGTCCGCCTGGTATGCGCCTTCTGCTGCGGTGCCGGTGTGACGTTGAACAACCTTTCGATGGAGCTTGCCGCCGGAGAAGTGTTCCGCTGTCCGGAAGGTTATCTCATACATACCTACGTGAGCAACTACCAGTACGTGTTCCTGAAGGAGACGGCCGCCGCCCAGCGCATGAGCGTGGAGGGTATGCCGACGGCTGCCGCCGAGCTGCTGGTGGGGACGGATGACGACGGTACCGGTTATTATATCCCGGAGAACCTCGGCCGTATCGCTGACAGCGTGCTCGGGATAAAGGGCAGCACGCTGAAGGACTTCCGTCGGCAGTGTCTGGTGAGTATCCGCACGAACACCATCGGTCCGGACCGTATCGCCGCCTTCATGGAGAGGCATGGCATCTCCTCCGCCCGTGAGTTCCTGCGCCGTGTGGTCCTCTTCTTTCTGGAGGCACGGTACCTCATTTACCGCAAAGAAATAGAACTCGGGGAGAACGACCTGCCGGAGGAGGACGAGCCGGACTGGGAGGAGACGATGTACCGGCAGTACGAGAAAAAGGATTTTGCGATTTCGATATATAATTATTAACCATTAAAATTTAACTGAAATGATTACAGAAAAACAGAAAGAGGCAGTAAAGGAACTCTGCCAATACGTGGATAACTTTTGTAAGGAAAATAATCTTAGTGCCTTTATGAGCGTTGCGGCAAGTGAGGACCATCCGGACGGGCTTGAGCAGATAGCCGGCTCAATCATTACCGGCAAGACTGAACATATTGTCGGCTCTATTTCCGGGGTTGTCAAAGCGAATAAGAATGCCTATATGCTGCTTTCCGTGGGGTTTATGCAGGCCTACACGAGAAAGGTTGACATTAATACTATTCCGTTCGGTGAAAATTTGAATATGAACTGATGAATGACTATAAATGAACACGAGTGAGAACCTGCACCAGCTCGGCCTTCCGATAGAGAGGTTGAGCAGCGTCCTTCTGAACTGGACGTGTTTTGAGCCGCGTCGTCAGATGCTAATCAGTGCCTCCACAAAGACGGAGGGCTGGGCGATTGTCGAGACGCGGGATTCGCAGCTGGCCGCCGCCATCCTGAAGGATGTCCCGGAGGCCCGTCTGAGGGAACTTGAGAAACCTGTAGTTACGATAGCATTATGAGCAACATATTCAAGAAATTCGAGGGCCTGAAGGTCCGTGTCCAGATCGTGAACGGTTTCGGTCTTCCGGTTGACCGCCACGGTTATGTGGAAGTTGAGGAGAACTGGGCCTATCTTTACGAGAAAGGCCAGAAGGGGAACAGATACATTATGGCGATCAACACCACCAGGAACAGTGTGGTGTCGGTTGAAGTGATTCACCAGGAACGGAATGTTGATGACCGAACCTCTGGTGAATCAGAAGGAAAATTCCAAAATGATACCTATCAGCAGGGTGTCATTTCTCTGGAAAAATGACATTCAGATTGAATTGTGCTATATAGCCACAGTTTTGGCAAAATCCAACGATGACCGGGATAAAATTGATGCCGTTATCAGCCCTTAATTGCACCCCTTCCCGTTGGAACGATAAAATTTGAGATTCACCTTTACCGAAGACAAAGTTTGTTCTTTGTTTACACATGGGACATTCGTACGGTGAGCATTTCTTGTTGATTTCGGCCAAGATGGCATCAGCATTTTCTTCTGTAAATTTCATAATTGTAAAATTTAAAAGTGACAGACAAAAATAATGAATCAGGGTACGTTCTCCGGCATAATTGTAAAAGTTTTAAGTGACGTTTTAACTTCTTTTTGGAGACGTACCCTTTTTAAAGGGATAATTTAAAACCAAGAAAGCCATGCAGATAGACATCAACACCCGTAAACGGTTAAACAAGCCCGAAAATTATGCGGCGTTTTACAGTCTTTTGAACCGCCTTCCGACATCGGATCGTGAGGCACTGAAGGAAAGCATCGTTTCCCAGTACACGGGGGGACGTACCACGAGCCTGCGTGACATGACGCTGAAGGAATACAGTGCCGCCGTGGCCGCCATGCAGAAGCTGGTACCGCCTACCTACCAGGAACAGCTCCGGAAGATTCTCCGCCAGAAGCGCTCCGCGGCATTGCACCAGATGCAGTTGTTGGGCATTGATACGGCAGACTGGGACAAGGTGAACACTTTCTGCCTGGACAGCCGTATCGCCGGCAAGGAGTTCCGTGAACTTGACTGTGAGGCGCTGGACACATTGCAGGTGAAGCTGCGTGCCATCCGCCGCAAACGTGAGAATAAACAACAATAATAACCATCAAATTTTTTAGTTATGGACTTGAAAGAACAGTTAAAGAGCTTGTCCGCACAGGACAGAAAAGAACTGCTGAAACAGCTCCAGCAGGAAGAGAAGGAAAACAAGCGTAACCGCCGCGACGCTTATGAGGGGCTTCGCGCGCAGTTCATGCTTGAAGTGAAGAACAAGCTGCTCCCGGTCGTGGATGATGTGAAAGCGTTCCGTGACTGGGTGGAGAAAGAAGCTGCCGCCTTCCGTGCGGTGATGCGTGAATACGGCCAGCTCCGCAAGGACGAGCAGGCGAGTTTCACCATCGTGGACGGCGACATGAAGCTGGAGGTGAGGAGTAACAAGGTGAAGAGCTTCGACGAGCGTGCCGATCTTGCCGCCGAGCGCCTGGTGGACTACCTGAAGCGTTATGCCATGGGGCGCGAGTTGGGTACCGATGATCCGATGTACCAGCTCGGCATGACGATGATCGAGCGTAACCGCCAGGGTGACCTGGACTACAAGTCGGTGAGCAAGCTGTACGAGTTGGAGGACCGTTTCGACAGCGAGTACACGGAGATTATGGATCTCTTCCGTGAGAGCAACGTGGTGTACAAGACCGCGGTGAATTATTATTTCCATAAACGTGACGAGAACGGTGTCTGGCACCGTATCGAGCCTTCATTCTGCCGTTTGTAGTATGGAAAAGACGAAGAATATCGCGCCTCATGTAATGGCCTGCAAGAACTGTGAGGGCAAGGGCCGTGTTTTTTACACGGATCAGGGCGGTGCCCCTTCCTCCTCCCGTTGTCCTGTCTGTAAGGGCAGCGGACGTGTGAAGGTGCAGAGCAAGGTTATCACCCGTATCGAGCCTTTTGTTCCGGGTGAGGATGACACCGAACTGATGACCATGTGATTTTGTTCACACTCTAAACGGAAAAGCGCCGCATCCATGCACGATGCGGCGTTTTTTTTATCAACATCCCCGGTTAAATGGCTAATTTTGCAGCATATACTTAACTTTATGGGCAAAGGACGAGACAAGACGCTTATAGAACTCCGTGATGAAGCCCTGTGCCGCCGTTACTATTACTGGACGGAGGTGCAGCGCCTGCGCTTTGATGACGCTTTGAAAGTGTTGTCCCGGCAGGAGTTCTTTATATCCGAGGAGCGGATCATGTCCATCATCCGGCGGAAATCACGCGAGGGAACAGACTGTAATCTGAAGCCTGTTCCCAAGGTAAAAGTCCCCCGTCTGACAGCCGTCCAGCTGGAGCTATTCCCCGTAAGATGACGGCATGGCCGATTCGTCGTGCAGTGTGAATGAGAATGTCATTTCATAGACCTTGATGTAATGCGGCATGGCATACGAGCGGCTTTTCTCGCGTACCAGCGGCGAAGCGTTGTCCGTGCATTGCAGGCACTGCAGCGACTTGTATAATTTCCCGGCCAGCTGCTGTCTTTCCCTCACCTTGTCATACGTGCCGGATGCGTAGCTTGTATCATCGTAACAATCGATAGCCAGCCGGACGGTCAGCACGGATTCGCTTTTCTGTGCCCCGTATCCGAGGTCGTGCCAGTCTGAACCGGTATTTCCGATTAATACACAAGGGAAAGTGACCGGGTACTGGTCTTCCTCTGCTCCCATTTCCAACTGTCCGTAGTCCTCGTCGATGAGAGAGAGTTCCGGCATTTCCTGTGCAATCTGTTCCATGATTGCGATAAAAATTTCGTCCATATCGTTATTGGTTTAAAATGTTGGTAATTTCCTGGTCCACCTTTTCCCGGATACGCCGGTTCAATTCTTCGCTTTCGCCCATGAACTGGCGCTGCGGGATGCGGATGTGCAGTTTCTTTTTCTTGGTAAGTGCCATGTTTCTCCAGAACTGTGCCTGTGGATTCAGTTCCTTCGGTTTGGTACGTCGTTTAACGCGTTTCTTTTGCCCTGTGCCGGCTTTTTTTCTTTTCCCCGAAGCCTTGTAGTACTTGGCCCATGCAAAGCGCCTCATGCGGTCTGTGACGGTGACATCGATTTCCCCTCCCCAGTTGTGGACGGGTGCATAGACCACCTCGTTGAAGACCCTTACCCGATAGTCGGCAGGTGTATATCCGACCGATTTGAAAAGATGCTTCCTGCCGGAGAGCAGCGTACCGTAATTGCTGGCGGCATCGGTACCCCCCGAAGACAGCCGTTTGGATTTTGGCCAAGGGTGAAGACCGCCATTGACAAATCCACCCTGGCGGAAGTTCTCCTGAAAATGGTCTTTGGCCATTCGTCCGACTGTAACGGGGAGTTTGCGTCGCATGAGCGTTTCCAGCCGTTTACGCTTGGATTTTATCAAGTTATCAAAATCTTTCAAGTCCATTGTGATACCGTTTTAAAATAAATCACTATATTTGCAGCAGCTCCATAAGGAGTTAGCGTGTGCTGCGGCACGTCGCATCGCAGGGAAGTCTGTTTGCAGGCTTCCCTGTTGTCTTTTTAGTAGTAGAACTTACCATCCTTATAGAACAACCTGATTTCCCCTTTTTCATAAATCCATACTTCATCGATGTTTTGATTAGGCAAATTCCGCCTTGCCATGATGGCCCTTCTTATAAAACGGTCAGAACATCCCTTTGTATTCTTGATAACAATTCGGGAAGATTGCTCCAACCCGTGAGAAATCATGCTTTTTACTTTCCTTTTGTTCCATGGCTTGATGAAGCCCTCAAATTCGTAAAACAATCCATCCACTTCAAAATCCGGGCATTTCCTGTAATATCTGGTATCTGTCAAGTTCGCGTAGATACGCTGGTATTCATCCGACAGGTAGTGCAAGCGCGGTGTCATTTTGACTTGATGCCCCATTCTTGCCAATTGGAGGCAGATACGTTTCATATCCTTGTAGTCGGCCTTGTCCTTATCCACCTTCGGGTGTACATAGAGTACGCCGCCGTTGGAGAATGATTTTTCAAGTTTAAACCCGTTTTGCGCCATCCGTTCCAAACATGCCTTGATGTATGGGCAGTCGTAGCAGTCTTTGGCCCGGTTGCTGAAGATGTGTTTCATCCGGTCCTTGAAGCCCGGTTTGTAGAATGCACAGTGTCTGCAGTCGTTCGGGAAATAAGGATGGGAATCGGAAAAGAGGATGCCGTCCGTTCCCGGATTGTTATCCAGTCCCGGTTGCGGTTTGCTGTTATCGTCCTCGTCAGGCAGTTGCGTCGGTTCCTCGTCGGTGGCCGTGAGGTCGCACTTGCAGTTCCATCGGTCGCCCGGCCGGTGCCTGCTCCAGAAAGGGTCGTCGATGGGCCGTATGGTGTTCCAGAAAGTCCGGTGGTCAGCCCCCGGGTGCAGGGAGGTGGACGGCATCCATTTAAGGTTAGGCAAGACATCTCGTTCGCGGAGGAACTGCTGCCAGTCGGCTGCCTGATGTGCCCTCAGCACCGCCGTGTCATATTCAGTCTGCAGCCAGTGGCGCACCTGGTGCGATGCGATGGGTGTGACCTCCTGCACCCATTTCTCGAACGGTTTTAAAATGCCGTTTGAATCCAATAATAACCGCACCATATCGCGCTGCATGCGGTGAACCTTGAATGCCGCAAAGACCTCGTTGTTGGTTTGCAGTTGCTGCAGGAAGCCGTCCACTTGCTTCCCCTCAGACTGTGCAACCCCATCGGCAGCAGCGTCATCCAGTATGCGGCAGATTTCATGAAACAGATTCGGCTCGATTTCGCCCCCCACGTCCATTTCCTGACTGTAGATGCGCTGCAGTGCCTTGGCCAACACGTCGCTGCTGAAGCTGAACGAAGTCTGCACCTCTTCCCCTTTGTTCTGGTAGAGGTCGTTCATTACCAGTCTAAAGCTGCCCCGTCTGCCGGGGCTTTCACGAAAAAACCTTTGAGCCAGTTCCGGAAGTTTCTTTTCTGTTTCGGTGTCGGTTCATCATCCCGTCCCTTATTCGCTGGCTCCGGCTCCTTCTTTGGGCTTGGAATCTGGTCGGCTTGTTCAGCCGTCTTTTGTTCCGCCTTCAGCTGCTCGTAATTGGCCGGTTTGTCGATACCGAATTCCTCATAGAGATAATCGTCGTCGATGGGGATGTTGAAGTTCTTCTTCAGCTGCGTGAGGATGGATATTTTGGTACCGGCATCCGTTTCTTTCGGTTCCGGAAAGCAGAATGTCCCCCCTTCAGTATTGATGCCCATGCGCAGCAGAATGTCCGTCATGTCGTAATTCAGCACGTTGAGCACGTATTTCCGGTCAGCCTCCAGTACCTTGTCCTCTACTTTCTTATGAACCGTACCCAAAGCCTGTGTGCCTTTTTCGGACGATTCGGTTGTCAGCGTATTGCCCAGTATCAGTTTGGAAATTTCGTTGTTGCACCGTTCGCAGAGGCGTTCATAGACATCGGCAGACCCTGTTTTGTTTCCGGCTTCCGTAAGTTTGAGTTCCGTGTCCTTGGCATGAAAGAACTGCGCCAGACTTCCGGCATTTGCCGCATCCTCCATGGCCCGCTGGCGGGACTCGTCGTCGTCGGAGTCATAGATATATTCCTGTATGGGCATGCCGAATACCTCGGAGAACTGTGCCCAGTCGCCCGTGGTGTTACGTTTGTAGATGACCCAAGGTGCAGCCTTGGCCAACAGCCCCAAATCGGACGGTGAACCCACAAAAAGCAGGTCGGTATATTCATTCCAGGAATGGCCGGTAATGTCCGTCTGGTGGCGCAGGATGAGTTCCCTGACCGGATCCACATGCTTGCGCGGTACCAGGTCATAATCCACCCACTCCTGCAGCTTGTAGAACTGGCAGAGCGAGAAGCCCCAGAATTTCGCATCAAGGATGTCACCCACCAGCCGGTTGAACCAGGGCGACTGTATCTGTTCGTTGATTTTATCGTCGGGCTTCCCGTCCACCCGGAATTCCATGTTGGAGCACAGCACGGCATTCTTTCGCTTTTCGAGCACACAGGAAAGGTGGGTATCCATCAGAATGTCCTCGTAGAGGTCATAAAGTTTGTAACGTCGTGAGAAATCGACATTCTCGGCTGCCTTGACGGCTGCCATGTAGTCGGAAATGTCCAGCCCGAAGCGTTTGGGCTGTGTGAGTACAATCACATTCGGTCTCTTCTGCCCCGGCAACGTAAAGTTTCCCCCTACGGTGATGATACCGGCTTTGTCGTTTTTTCTGTTTTTCTTTTTCATGATGCTTGCTTTTTACCAGTGGTTCGTTCGTTTGCGGTTGCTTTGAATGCGGAAATCCGACCTGCCCGCCCTTTGTTCCTCAGGCAGCAGCGGAGCCCCTTCGATTGAAATGTCCTCGTCGGCCACCGCCTTCATCCATTCCACCGCCCGTTCGTAGCGGTCCTTGCGTACCTGGGAAAGTTTCTGCGGGTTGTGGATGCAGAAGATGTGATAGACTGCCATATCGATGACCATCATCAGCACGAGCTGGTTCCGGTTGTCCCCGGTGGCCGCAAAAATCTTGTTGCAGTCGTAGCGTTTGCTCAAATAACACCGCATTTCGGCAATGGCCCTGTCCTCGCAAACCTCAATGACCGTTTCGTCCTCTCTAACCAGTGCGTCGAGGATGTCTCGGTGGATGCTCGCATCGTAATCGGTAAGTTCAACAAATTTGCTCATAGTCCTATTGTTTTAGAGTTGTCATAATCTTTTCTTGTTCCGCTTTCTTACATCCTTCCGTGAGCGGAATACGGGCGGTTCAATGCGCCTGATCAGTTCGTCGATGATGCGGTTTGCTCCTTCGACCGCATCCGGTCCGTCGGCCGGGTAGCGCATGGTCAAGGTGAACAGCTTGAACTGGTCTTCCAGTTCCTTCATGTGCGGGTTGTCCCGTTCAGCCTCGTTGAGGATGAGATTCCCTTCGCGGTTGAGCGGTTCAAGGTTGGCCTCGATACGCGTAGCCTTGTCCGTCTTCTTCTCCTCGTCGCCCCGGATGAACAGCGCAATCTTCTGTTCCCGTCGCACCTTTGCCACCAGCGGTTTGAACACCTGCTGGAAGAAAGGGTCCTGCAGTTTGTTGTTCTCCATGTAGCAATAGACATTGGTCTTGCCACCGACAAATTCAAGCATCCGGACATACCAGTCAATGAACTCCGCATTGAGTGCCTGCGCCAGGAAAGTCTTGATGACATAGAGCCTGGTGCCCAATTTGCCACAGAGCGAAACCGTCTTGAATGATTTTCCTTTCTTCCCCTTGCTTTCACCCGGTGCCGGGTCGCCATACACCACGAGGAACTTGAATTTGGAGAGAGGCGGTATCTTGCCGTATGCAATGTTTTCGAATACCTCGCCCAAGGAAATCGGGTTGTTGAAATATTCTCCCTGTGCCGCCTTTTTGGATATTTTGGACAGTGTGCGGTCGATGTCCTCTTCCGAGTTCTTTTCCGGCCATGTGGAAAAACCGTTTTTGTCGCGGATGTTCACGATGTCCCAGGAGTCGGCCATTTCGCCTGCCCTCACCACGCAGCAGTCCTTGGCAATGATGTTTCCGCAGAAGATGACCAGTGTAGGTTCGGAAATGGACCGTGTGGGGTACAGTGCATTTTCCCACCAGTCCCAACGCTTCTGGATGATGTCCGGATTCTTGGTGTCCTCGTCCGTATCAAAGTCATCGACCAGCAGCACGTCGGGACGTATGGCCTCGTTACGCGAACCACGCGGTGACTGCCCGGCACCCAGTGCGCGGAACGAAACCTTCCCTTTGGTGGTGAATTCATCCTCCGTCCATGAGCCCGGCATTTCCTGTTTGCCGTAGTATGCCATGATGCGCCCATTGGCTTCGAGGTTTGCCCGGTATGGATCGAGCAGGCGCACTGCATTGTCCTTGCTGTTGGAGGTCAGTATAACATTCTTTTTGCGTCCGGTAAGCGTGAGATACATGACGATGAACATGGTGACTGTGGATTTGGCCAGCTCACGGCTCCAGGAAAGCACCTCGAACCATTCATCGTGTGCAATGATCCGCCGGATAGCCTTTTTCTGGAAGTCGGCAAATTCATATTTGGCATAATTCGGAAAAAAGAACCTGATCCATTCTATAGGATGTTTCTCAAGATATTCCCGGTGCTTTTCCCGTTCGGCTGCCGTCATGTTCCGGTCAACCGGTGTAGCCCTTGCGATGTCTTCTTTGTACTTCTCCCAATCGAGGAGAGCGAGTCTGTCAGTCTGTTTCATTGTCTATCCCTTTATAATTTGTCTTTAATGTAGGCATCGGCCAGCCGGGTGATTTCCTTTGCCTTTTCGAGGTCGGCCGCCCGTACCCAGTCGATGAGTCCGGTTAAAACACTGATGATGTCGGCAATGCCGACTTCCTGCTCCATGTTGCGTATGGCCGCCGACAGTTTCCCGAGAATGTCAGCCTCCTTGGATGAGGGGAACCGTTCCCCCTCGGGCCGTTCGGCGATGGCCTTGTTTATTTCGGCCACCTGCCGGTAGAGGTTAGCCACCTGTTCCTGCCTTGTGAGCGTAAGCCCCACCTTCTGTTCCTCCCACTTCCCGGCCCGTACCCAGTTGGACACGGACACCCGAGACACCCCCACACGGTCGGCGATTTCCTGCTGTGTGAGGTTTTCCTTGAGGTACAAAGTTTTTGCCCATTCCTTTTTCTGGGCATTCGTCAAATCTGCCATAAATCGTCCTTTTTAGTTGTAAATCACGTTACAAAATTGCATGAAAAAGCGGGGTTTGTAAAAGCGCGTACACATGATGACGGGTTACAGCGTTATGATAACGCCAGAAAACGTTATGATGCGGACGCGGTTTCTTGGTGCCATGGGAATGTTCTATTTTCGCACCATCGAAAGGCGGGGAAACCGCTGGTAAAGACATGACGATGAGCAGATTTTTCAATATTACAACGAGTGACGACGGCACCAGTACGATATTCCTGTACGGGGACATCGGAGACTATACGGAGGTGCAAAGCGGGCGCATAGCCCAGGAACTGATGGAAGCCGAACGCGTGAGCCGACGCATCCATGTGCGTATCAACAGCAACGGCGGGGAAGTGTACAGCGGCATTGCGATATTCAACGCCCTGCGCCATAGCCAGGCCGACATCCGCATTTATGTGGATGGCATAGCCGCCAGCATGGCCAGTGTGATAGCCCTTTGCGGCAAACCTGTAGAGATGAGCAAATATGCCCGTCTGATGCTGCACAGTGTGAGCGGCGGGTGTTACGGCAACAAGCAGGACCTGCAGCGTTGCATGGAAGAGATAGAAAGCCTGGAAGGCAGCTTGAGTGAAATCTATGCCGAGCGGCTGGGCATGAGCAAGGAAGAAGTGAAACAGACCTATTTTGACGGCGAGGACCATTGGCTGACCGCCAAGGAAGCCCTGGACCTCGGTTTCATAGACGACATCTATGATGCAGACCCCGTGCCGGCAGACAGTACACCGGCGCAGATATATACTTTATTCAATAACCGGCTCGTTGAGCCACAAAAAAACAGAGAAGACATGAATCTGGAAGACGTAAAGAAACGCCCGCGCTTCAAGGACTGCGCGAGTGATGCGGATGTGTTCCGCCTGATGGACCAACTGGAGGAAGAGGCAGGCAAGGTACCTATCCTTACGAAAGAGAACACCGACCTGAAGGCCAAGGTGAAGACCTACGAAGACAAGGCTGAAGCCGAAGACCTTGCCGCCCGCAAGCAGCTGCTTGACGCAGCCGAGCAGGACGGTCGCATTGATGCGACTACCCGCCCCATCTACGAAAACCTTTTGGCCAATGACCGCGAGAACGGCGAAAAGGCCCTGGCCCAACTGCCGGTAAAGCGCCGTGTGATGGAAGACCTGCACCTGGAACCGAACGGAGATGAGAGTCCCTGGGCCAAGCGCATGCGAGAAATTAAGGACAAACGTAAAAAGTGATTGAACTATGGCAATAATTGTAAGAAATACGAATTACAGCGGCGAGGTACTGGAACAGTTGCTGACGCTTGCCGCTACGAGCAATGAGATTGTGGAAAAGGGGCTGATCATGGTGATTCCCGGTGTGGAGAAGAAAATCAGCCTGCCGCGCCTGAAGACCGGCAAGATGCTCCAGAAGCGCAAGGAGAACCCCGGCGTGGAGGATTCGAAGGGCAACTTCAACTACGACGAAAAGAGTCTTGACCCGGTGGACTTCATGGCCTTTACGGTGTTTAACCCCCGCACGTTCGAGAACATCTGGCGCAAATGGCAGCCGAAGGGCAACCTGGTATTCTCGGAACTTCCGCCCGAAGCGCAGAACGCCCTGCTTGCCGAGTTGGCCAAGCGGGTACAGTTTGAACTGGGTGACCACTATGTGAACGGTGAATATGGGGATGATGACGACCACTTGTTTAACGGCATCCTGACCCAGATGGCCAAGGATACTGAGGTGATTGTGGTGGACAGCGCAGAATCGACCATGCTGGGCAGACTGAAAGCCATGCGTGCGAAGATTCCCGTGGCCATCCGCAACAACCCGGACCTCCGCATTCTGATGAGCGTGAACGACTTTGACAAGTATGATGACGAGCTGACCCAGCGCGAGTCCAAGAACACGAGCGAAACCGATGTGAATGCCCGCCGCTACAAGGGCATTACCATTGAGACGCTTGCGGCCTGGCCCGATGATCTGATTGTGTGCACCCTCTGTTCGCCCGATGCCGGCGGCAACCTGTTTGCGGCTGTGAACCTGCAGGACGATGAAGACGTGATTCAGATTGACAAGATCTCGAACGCGAGCGAACTGTACTTCTTCAAGATGCTGATGAAGGCTGACACGAACATTGCCTTCGGTGAAGAAGTGGTGGTGCTGGACAAGCGAAGCAACCCCGTGTTCAAGGCGAGCGAGAAGAAGATTTCAGTTGACCCTGCCAGTGTGACCCTTGAGGCAACCGGCGGCAGTGAAGAAGTGACCGTGACCGCCAGCGGAGAATATGAGATAGGCAGTGCCCCTGCCGGCTTCAAGGTGGAAGCGACGGATAAAGGCGTGAAGATTTCGGCCGGTGCAAACAGTGGCAGTCAGAAAACCGGTACACTGACCCTTACGCTCAATGCCGACCGCAGCAAGACGGCCAAGATTACCATTACCCAAAACCAGAAAGGATAAGATGGTATGGCAAAATTGAAGTATCTGGTAATTCACTGTACGGCAACTCCGGAGGGACGTGAGGTTTCATCTGCGGACATCCGCAAATGGCATACATCTCCGGTTGCCCAGGGAGGAAGAGGATGGAAGCAGGTTGG
>UMBU01001280.1_pt1 | contig 13059 bp, 4 predicted proteins | sample 1964051 | NCBI WGS metagenome assembly UMBU01 (sample SAMEA4835949, study PRJEB28245) | human gut metagenome | biome: gut microbiome; material: fecal sample | place: Denmark | collected 2008
AGGGCAGCCGCCGTTTTCTCGATTTCCTGCGCCGTAAAAGCGGTGCAGGAAGTTTTTGTTATGGCATCTCCGGATTTTCCGCCAGAGAGACGGTGTAGGGCTGTGCCGTCGCGCCTTCCGGCAGCAGTTTCGCCATGACCACCAGACGCTGGTTGCCGGTTTTGGCCGTGTCATACTTACGGCAGCAGGTGGAGAGGGTCAGGACAGTGTCGCCCTCCGAGAAGGTCACGCCGTCAAAGTTCAGCCAGTTCTTCCACGCGACCGTCCGGAAGAACTCCGTCAGCTCGCTTCCCGTGGGATTGGGGACGATGTAGTCGAACTCAATGTCCGTGATGAACAGCGCCGTGATCTGGAAAACCAGATCTTCCCCTGTCACGGAGAGGTAAATGTAGGGATGATCTTTCACGTAGTCCGCGTCCATGTACCGGTAGAGCTTGGTGAACTTGGGGCCGTTGGGGTCGCAGTTGCTGGCGGAGTGGCCGAAAATCGTGGTGTGGGTGTCCAGCTTGTCCCGGCCGCCGAAATGATTTTCGCAGTGGGCATAGTAGCAGCCCCAAGTGCTGTACTCGCCGTCCTCGCCCAGCCACAGGTAGTGGCCGTTGTCCTCCGCCTGCATCACGGGGTCGTCCACCTCCGCGCCGGGGATGTACAGCCACGCCACGGTATCGGGTTTTTTCTTTCTGGCCGCGGCCAGCTCCGACTGCTTATCCACGGTGGGGATGACCTCCCCCACGGGAACCGTGGGGGGCTGGGTTTCGGCTTCGGTGGGGACGGTCTGGGTGGCCTCGGTGGCCGGGGCGGTGGTGGGAGGAACGATTGGTTCCTCCCGGTGGCAGCCCCTGACCGCTATCAGCAGAGCGGCAATGACCGCAATGGCCAGAACCGCGCAGCAGATTTTCATGACATTTTTCTTCATAAGCTTGTCTCCTCGCGCGCCCAACGGACGCGCGAAACGCGGTGGGCGTTACCCCACATAGTACTCGCCGGTGACTTCGTCCACCATCACGCCGGTCTGGGGGTTGCCGTTGGCCTTCATGAAGGTGACATCAATGGTGTGGTTGCCGGTGACGTTCTCGAAGGTGTAGGACTTCACCGCGCCGATGCTCACACCGTCGATCTTGACGTTGGAGATGGCGTAGCCTCTGTTCGCGGCGATGGTGAAGGTCTGGCTGCCGCCGTGGAGGACGTCAACGTCGCCGGAGGGCGTGATGGAGCCGTGGATACCCGCCGTGGCCTTGATGGTGTAGACCGGGCGCTCGTCGATGGTCAGCGTGCCGTCCACGAAAACGACGGTGTAGTTGCCGTTGGGGGCGGTCAGCCCGCCGGCGCGGATAATGACCTTGCCGACCTTCGTCGTGTCGGGGGTGATCTCAGTGCCATTCGCATCCACGTAGGCGAGCTTTATGTCGCCGGTCAGCGCATCCTCGCCGAACATGGCGCTGACGGTGTAGTCCTTGTCCAGTACGGGCTTGCTCAGATCGGGGGCCTTGTCATCGGTGTAGATGCGCTTGTCCAACGCCTTGACCGTGACCTTTGCCTTATCGATGGTGACGGTGAGGCTCTGCACCTCCGAGTCGCGGTGGTTGCCGTCGCCCTCGACCATGCAGTACACGGTGTAGGTGCCCGCGTCAGTGGCCTTGGGAAGCGATTCTGTGAACTCGCCGGTCTCGCCCAGACGGTATTTCAGCTTGCCGCCGAGGGCAGCTCCGGCTGTGATGAGGGTCTGCTCACCGCCGTTGTAGACAAGGCCGGCGTTCGCCCCGGGGGCGGTCCTGACCTCGGAAGCGGCCTTGCCGATCTCGAAGGTGGCGCTGCCGCTGACGGTGTAGTTGCCGCCTGCCTTGTTCCTGACGGTCACGGTGGCGGTGCCCGCGTTCACATTGTCCTTGTAGGAAACGTCGTACTCGTCCGGGCTGATGACCGTGTCGCCGTCCTTCACAATGACGCCGGGCTTCAGCGGGTCGCCGGTGTAGGTGAGGGAACCGCCGCCGACCGTCACGGTGGCGGTCACGGTCTTGGGAGCGATGGTTGCGGTGACGGACTCGGGCTGGGAATCCTTATGGTTGCTGTCGCCCGCGACCTTGTACCAGACGGTGTATTCCCCGGCGTCCGTGCCGGTGGGGATGGTCTCGGAGTAGGTGACGTCTTTGCTCAGGCTGTAGAGCAGCTTGCCGTGGGCGGTGGAGCCTGCCCTGACCAGCGCCTGCGCGCTGCCACTGTAGGTCAGGCCGTCAATGGCAGCGGGCGCGGTATAGTCCGGCGCGACGCGGGAGATGATGACATAAACCTCGCCCTCCACCGGGTGGTAATTGACCAGATCGGCGGGGGTAAAGACAATGGTCTTACTGCCGGTGTCGGTCGCGTTGGTGATCGCCTGACCGGCTTTCCAGCTCCATGTACCCGGCACATCCTTGCCGTCAAAGGCGGCGCTCTTGCCGGTGACCGCGCTGACGGGAATTTCCGCGCCGGTGTAGTCCACGGTGATGATGTCCGGCAGGGTCAGGATGGGCGCATCCCGCTCCGTCAGGGTGAGGATGACCGTAACGGTGGCGTCCTCGTAGTTCTTGGAGCGAACCAGAAGGGTGAAGGTGATGACGTCGCCAGCGGCGGCACCGTCCGCCAGAGCATAGGTGATCGCGCCGGTGTTCACGTCAATGCCCCAACCGTCCTGAATCCTGCCCGCGGGAGAATAGGATCCGCTGTGGAACGCGTTCGCGTCGGATACCTGTGCGTCATCGGGCATTCCCAGACTCTTGAGGTCGGGGAGAGTGATGGTCTGCTCTGTTTTCAGGCTGTACTTCCGGGTGACCTGATAGGCAGTCAGCGCGGGCGCGGCGGCCTTGTTGATCGTGAAGGTCGTGCTGGCCGTACCGAGGACATAGCTGCCGCCTTCCTTATCGGTGATGGTCACGGTGCCGGTACCGGCGTTTGTGTTATCGCTGTAGGAGACGTCGTATTCCTTCGGATCAATGGTATTGCCGAGGTCGTCTGTGAGGGTAACGGTCGGCTGAACGGGATTTCCGCCGTTATAGGTGCCGTCCGCGACGGTGATCGTGGGTGTCACTTCTCTTGGCGTGATCGACCACGTGAACTTCATCTCGCCGGTGTAGTTACCCAGACCGCTGAGAGAAAAATCATCGTAGTATGTGCCGACCTGCGACGTTCTGTTGCAGGAAAAGCCATAATCTGTGCCTCCGCCAATGCCTGTCAGTGTTACGCCGTCCAGAACGACACTGATTATCTGGGGACATTTTTCCGTCCCGTCATACACGAAGGTGTCTTCCAGCGTGACGACCGCGCCTACAATGGACTTGGGATTGACCGTGACCCGCACCTTTCCGGTGGCCGTCGCGTACTCCGGCGCGTCCGGGGTGAACGTCCATTCGGCCTTACGGCCGCCCGCGTTGAACATGAGCGTGCCGTCCGTCCATGTGAAGGTGCCGGGAACCTCTTCACCGGTGGTGGGGTCTTTCATCTTGCCCGTGATCGTGCTTGCATTCAGCGGCTGACCGTAGGTGATCTCGCTTGCGGTCACCTCGCCATCCGGAACGGGCGTGATCTTGTTCTTTGCGAAGATGTTGACGGTCAGGGTGATGTCCTCGTAGTTGCTGGTTGTGACAATCACCGTCACCGAGCCGACATTGCCCTCCGTATTGACCGGGTTTGCCAGAATGGGCAGAATCAGCTTGCCGTTTTCGATCTTCGCAGCGGCAGCGTCGCAGTAGCCGGCATCCACGGTGATGGTCGGCGCGCCATAGGCGATGTCGCCGTAGGACTTGGGGCTTTCCAGCGCAGACAGCAGCGCCGCCAGATCGGCCTCGTAGGTTCTTTCCAGACCGTTGATGATGGTCAGCGTACCGTCTGTCGGCACGGGCGCGTCGGCCTTGGTGATGGTGAAACGGGCCGTATCGTCGGTTGCAAAAGTGTCACTGACCGTTTTGGTGCCTTCCGGCTTGCCCTCAAACACATAGTTGTCGTTGGCAAGCGTCATGGTGAAGGAAAGGGCCTTTCCGTTTCCGACGTCCGGCGAGGGCAGGTAGCTCCCGTCCGCCTGCTTCATGGTAAACTGGGCGTCAGAGAAGGTGAGCGCCGTATCGGGAAGTATAATGCCCGAACGACTGGCCGTCTTGCTGAAGAACGTCAGCCTGCTCGCGGTAAGCGTGACGTTTGCGGTGCCGTCGTAGGACTTGGAGATTCTTTCGACGGAGAGAAGGCTGATCGGCAGCGGGGCAATGGTTACGGTGAACGTACCGGCAGCCGTTTTGTGGTTTGCTGCTTCCGCTTTGTAGTAAACGGTGTACGTGCCTGCGTCGGTGAAAGTCGGTCCGCCCGAAGTATAGTCGCCGTCTACCTTGTCGCTGTAGGTGAACGTCACGGTAGTGCCGTCTACACTTTGCCCAAACGCGATTGCCGATGCGTGCTGCGGCTTGCCGGTGTAATACGTGCTGGATGCCCCCACGGAAACTCCCGTCAGCTCTGCCGGTTCGACTGTGACGGTCACGGTGCCGGTCGCGGGGGCGTATTCTTCGTAGCCTTCCGCCGGGGTGAACGTCCATTCGGCATCATAGCTGCCCGCGTTGGGCTTGATGGTGCCGTCCTTCCACGCGAACGTACCCGGAATCACGGCCTGTGTGCGGGGGCAGATCATCGAACCCGTGGCCGTGAGTGTGCTCTCTGCCAGCGTCTGGCCGTAGGTGATATCCGTCGCGCTGACGCTGACGCCCGATTGATCGAGGGGGATCCTCTGGCCAATGACGACCTTGATGGTCAGCTCGAACGGCTGATAGTTCGTGCTTACAATCGGGACGGTCAAAGTGCCGATCTGATCGTTCACATTCGCGCTGTGCGCGGCCACGATGGGCAGAGTCAGAATGCCTTCGTTTGACACGAATATATGGTTGCTGCTGTCGAGGTAAGTACTATCCGTAAAGTGGTAATCGCAGCCCCGATTATGGATCTTGCCGTACTCGCAGCCTACAGGCAGCTCTGGCAGGAGCGTTCTCAAATCGATTTCGTAGGTCTTTGCCAAATCGTTGAAAACGTACTGCGTGATCTCATTCGGGGTCACAGTGGCCTGATTGATCTTGAAAGTCTGCGACACATCCGCGCCGTTCAGCACAAAGTCCTTTTGCGTCGTGCCGTCTTCAAAGGTATAGTTCCTATCCGTCAGCTTAATGGTGAAGGAGACGGTCTTTTCGTCCTCACTTGCATTGGCGGAATCATAACTGGCATTGAGTATCTGGTAATCCTCACCAGCCACCAGAGGAAGTGGCCCGCCGGAAGGAGCATAGCGGGAATCCGCACTCTTAAGCTTTATCGACGCGTTTGCGGGCAGGTCTGTTGTGCCATCGTATGCCTTTATGATGTCGCCGACCGAGATCGTTGCTTTGTGAGCTGCGACCGTCCATCTGGCGGTTTTCTGGCCGGTGTAGTCGCCGTCGTCTGTCGCCTTGATGGTCAGAGTGGCGGTGCCGACAGTGGAACGGGAATCGCCGCGGACGACGGTGTAATCAACTCCCGCTTTCAGCTCGCTGCCGTTGTACGTTACAACATAGGGCGGCACGCCGGTGGTGGTGTTATAAGGCTGATAGACACTTTCATTGCCGTTGGGGAACGTGATTGCGGCTTTGCTGAGATTCAGCTTGGTGACGGTCAGCATTTTGGGGTTGCTCGATACCGAATAGCCGTCCTTGCTGGCCGTGAAATAAATCCCATGCTCACCGATTTTGTTGAAGTTGCACTCCGCGACGTAATACCATGTGGAGCCGATTTTCTTATATTCACTTGTCAGCTTGGAGAAACTGTACATGCCGTCGCTCCCGCGTTCTCCGACGAAGAAGTTCACACTTGCGCCGCTGGTATTGCAGTAGGCGCAGAGCCGGACGGTCGTGCCGCGCTCCACCTTCGGGTTACTGCCGGTCAGGTTCTTCCCATCAACTTTCAGAGACAGGGTCTTGGAGGTGATTGGCAGACGATTGATGATGACATTGTTCAGCTCCGTGGAACCGGCAGGAACATCCGCCGGGGCGTACCACTTGTGAGTGCCGTCCCCATTGAGCACCTTATAGCCAAGGCGGTTAGGTTCATACAGGATGTTTGCCCATGTGGCACCCTCTGCCAGCTTCAGCGTGCCGATAACGGCGGGGAATCCCGAACCGGCGAGGTTTGCTCCCTCGTTGGCAACGACGGTATCGATACTGGCTGTGGTCGTGTTTTTCGTGTTGCTTAAGGTAGTAGTGTCCATGCCTGTGGCGGCCTTGACGGTTACCGTACCGTGGATTGAATGGCCGTTCAGATCTATGCCGGTGTCCCGGGTGCCGTTGATGGTATAATCGCCGGTCACGTCGGTCAGCAGACTGAGGGTCGAGCCGCCGTCTCTGTCCGCATCAAGGGCAGTCTGCAAGTCGGCAAATCTCCGCCACAGACCGCCGCCCTCGCCATTCCGCAAGGCCGTCTGCGCCACCGCGGGCGCGTTGCAGTAGGGACAGTTGGTGCCATCAAAGCCGTTCTTGCCGCCGTGGCTGCACAACTTTACCACCAGGTCGCAGGTCTGGGAAGCGGCTTCCTCCAGCGTGAGCTGCGTGTCACCACGATAGTAAGCCAGTCCCGCTTGCCCGGGAAGCAGATTGCCCAATGTGATGTAATTATTCAGCCGCAGACCGCTTCTCGAAATCTTTCCGCCGTACAGCTCGACTGTGCCGCCCCAAACCTCCAGCTGGAGCAAAGTGGTATTGTCATTCTCCGGATCAAATACCAGTGTACCGCCGTCCCGCACGGTCACTCCCACCGCGCCGTTGCCGCCGCTGCTGTCAATGACCGTCAGTTTACCGGTGCGAACCTGGCTCGTGGCCGTACGACCGCCGACATTCAAGCTGTATCCGCTCAGACTGTGTCCGTCCAAATCCAGCGTGAGGGTCTTGCTGACATATATGCCGTCAGGCAGCATCTCGTTTGCCAGCAGCTTGACGGTCTGACCGTCAGCTGCCGCATTCAGCGCGGACGGCACATCGGTATAATAGGTTTCGCCGATGCCAGCCGCGAACTGTGTCCCGCAGACCGTGCACTTGCCGTCTTTACCGATGGTGCTCGCGCCCTCGGCGTTCGTGTGGGTGCAGGAAAAGCCGCAGGCGCACCTGCTGTTCACCATGGTGTGAGTGTGTTCCTTGACGGTTACGTCGGCCAGCTCCTTTGCATTGCCGTCCTGCACGTCGTCGCCCTTGTAGAAAGCGTGCACCTTCTGCGTATCCAACAGGGACATGAGCGGCTGCAACTCTTCTGCGATGTAGCTCTTAATGCTTTGGAACGTGCCGCCGCTGATGGCGATGGTTCCGTTGCGCGTGAACTGCACCTCGCCAAACGTGCCGTCCGTAATTTTCAGCGTAGCGCCGGAATCGACAACCCATTCACCCGCATGATTGGAACCGCCGTTGACGGTGACGGAAGCACCCTCCAATACGGTGAGGCCATACACCGTGCCGTTGCTGACGGTCACAGAGCCACTGTCCGCGTCGCAGAGAAGTCCCGCGCATCCTGAACCGCCGATCTCGCCGCTCCGGATGTCCAGTGCGCCGGCCATGAACATGAGATTTGAAATTCTGCCGTAAGCGGCCTCGCCTGTAACAGTCAGGTTGCCTGTCGCGAGAGTTTCTTTTTTCTGCGTTTCCTCGTTAGTCTCTGAGAATCCAACCTCGAGGTAGTCGACCGTCTTGTGGTTCAGATCGAGCGTCAAGGTTTTGGTGACAACGGGTACGATGGAAGCATACTGTTCGAACGTAAAATCTTCCCCGAGCGCATTGAGGGCGTCTGCATCCGTCACATGGTTGGCCAGCAGCTTGACGGTGTCGCCGTCCCGTGCCGCATTCAGCGCCGCCGGGAGGGATTCGTATGTGCCGCCGTCCGTTCCGTCCGCTCTTGTTACCGAAGCGGCCTCAACGACAGGCTCGTTGACCGTGAGTTCCACGGTTGCTGACCTTTCCTCTTTGTAGTTCTTGGTCTCGCCGGTCTTGGCATAGACATAATATGTGCCGGGTTCGCTGATTGCAGTGTTCTCGTCGATCTTGGGAACTGCCTCACTGCCTTCAAACTCCAAATATCCAGAATTGATCGGCGCATAGTAATATGTCACCTCGGCGTCTTCCGGAGCACCCTCGACAGACAGAAGCGGAAGAAGCTTTTCGCCCACCGTGCAGGTCGTCTTGGAAAGAGATACGGTCAAATCGGGATAGGCCTTGTTGATGTTGCCGCCGATCTCAAATTTTTCTTCGCCCGCCTTGAGCTTGTACTTTACCGCGGCTTCGCCGATCAGCGCGATTTCCACAGTGACGGTATGCCATCCCGCGTCCGCGGAATCGAACGTCTTCTTGGCGGTAAAGCCCGTTCCTTCTTTGAGTTTGATTTCATTTGTGCCGTCTGTAAACGTCAAGTCGATTGGAATCGTGCCGCCGTCCGTCGTGCCGTCATAGCTGCGGCCAATGGAATCGGGCTTGCTCACGCACCAGATCTCCGTCCGCGTGTCTTCTTCGGGGATATACGTGCCGCCGCCCCCTTCTGCCGGACCACTTGGGGGCGTATAGATCCCACCACCTTCGCCGGTCGAACCGCCGGGTGGTACAAGGACTCCACCGCCCTCGCCACCGGTCTCACCGCCGCCGATGACACCGTCAGAAATGCTCACGTCCCCACCCTCGGCAAAAGCCGATGTCGGCAGGAGCGTCAGGCAGAGCGTGAGCGCCAAAAACAGACTTAAAATTCGTTTTTTCATAGGATCCTCCTGTGTGAAAAAAGTGCGGTTTTCTATCGTCAGCCCGGTAAAATCCGGGCGGGGGTTTACCGTTCTTCCGGGATAAGCCGCAGACGCTTCGCGGCGGTTTTCGCTTCGCTTCGCCGCCGGACGTCCAGCTTATCCAGAATGTGGCTTACATGAGTCTTTACCGTGGGCAGCTTGATATCCATGATCTGCCCGATCTCCGCGTTGCTCTTGTCGGCGCAGATCAGGTGCAGAATTTGCAGCTCCGTGGGCGTCAGGGCTTCCCCCGGCGCGAGGCGCGGCTCCAGAAAGCGGGGGTAATACGCCGCCTGCAAGCGCACGTCGTCCATCAGCTGCTTTTTCCACCGGGCGCTTCCGCTCCAATCCAGCCGTTCCAGCAGGGGCAGCACCGCCGCGCCGTAGACGCTGACGGTTCGGATGAAGTGATACTCCGCCGCGGCGTTCAATGCGCCAATCAGGCGCTGCCGCCATGCTTCGTCCCTGCTTCGGTACAGGGCGATGGCGGCGAGGATGTTCAGATGGATGCCGTCGATGTGCCGCCCGCAGCTGCGGACGTAATCTTCCAGCGGGGAGAGGGTCAGCATCGACGCCCCCGGCTTCCCGTCCGCCAGCTCCACCATGGCCTGCGTGAGATACTGGTAGCGCTTCATGACGTTTACCCGCATGGGGTCTCTGGGCGCTTTTTCCCGATACCATGTGTCGGCGTAGTCCAGATCGCCGGTATGGAGGGAAATTCGGACGAGCATGGCGTCCATATTGGGCAGGAACCGCTCACGCCCTTCCTCGGCGAATTTTTCCCGGAGGGACTCGATGGTGCGATAAGCGTCCTCGCTCTGCCCTGCCGCAAGAAGGCTTCGGGTCAGCAGACCGTTGATGGCGAATTCCATGTCCGGCGTGCCGCGCTGGCGTATCTCGCTGACGCGGGGGATGATGGTCAGCATCCGGCCGGTGATGTTCTCGCCCTTTTCAAATTTGCTTTCGGCAATGGCACAGTCCGCAAGGCCAACACCGTCCCGCCCCAGTATGGCCTCCACCGGGGCGCGGAGCGTCTGGTAAAGCAGGTCGTCCCGTTTGCTCCAGACGGAAAAGTCCTTGCCGCCGTTCATGACGCTGGGCAGGGCGCTGGTGACGGAGAAGGACGGGAGGGAAACCTCCTTATTGGTCATCAGCCGGAACACGGCGGGAATGGTCTCCGTCAGCCCTTCCACGCCCCGCTGAGGCAGGGAGATGTCCAGCCACGCCAGACGGCTGCGGGCCTGTTTGCCCGCGGCGTCGTCCCTGCCGCACCGCTTTCCGAATTCCTGCAATTCGTGATGCCAGCGCTCAGAGCCTTCGTAATCCATGGCCAGAGCGCACAGCATACTCATGCCCTGCATCAGCGCGGGGGAAGCTGCGATCTCCGCTTCCGGGAGACTGCGGTAGTATTTTTCCATTTCGCTGTAATGCCCCATGCCGGGGTGCAGCTCCGCGTTGCGGATGAGAAGCTCGGAGACCTTGGCGTGGTCGCCGCATCGGGTGTAGCATTCCAGCGCGTGGGCGTAATCCTCTTTCAGCTCGTAGTAGAGCGCGCCCCGGCTGAAAAGCGCCCGGCGCTTTTCCTCGCTGTATTCCCGCTCCATCTCCCACAGCAGGAAGCTGCGGAACTGCGGCCAGAAGCGGAAATGCTGCACGTCGTCATAGCGGAGCATGGTGGTGTGGCTCAGAAGCCAGTCCAGCCGGTCGCCCGCGTGGGGGTCGCCGCTGACCATCCGCGCCATTTCCAGATTGAACCGTTCAAAGGGCGCCAGCTCCAGCAGAAACCGCCGCACGGGAAGGTCGAACCGCCGGTAGATCGCAGCCTCAAAATAGGAGAACACCTCCCGGAATGCCCGCGCCACGACCTCCGGGCCGAAGGGCCTCCCGCCGGACATGCACCGGGCGGTGACGGCGACGCCCAGAGGGTAGCCGACGGATTCTCTCAGAATACCGCCGATCTCGCTGTCCGTCACGACGACGCCGCAGCCGGAAAAGTATTTGCAGATATCCTCCCGGTCAAAGAGCAGGTCGTCGGCCTCCAGCGTGGTCATCAGGCCGGAATACTGGAACGCCGTCAGATATCCGGGCGGCGCGCCCCGGGAGAGAAACACGAAGCGCTTGGCGGGGTCGGAGCGGATCAGCTCACACAGCGCCTGCCCGCCATCCTCCGCCGGTATCATCTGAAAATCGTCAATGAGCAGGATTTCCCACCCATCCGAAAGGGCGGGAAGGGCAAAATCCGCCGCGCCCGCGTTCAGCCGCAGCACATCCCGTCCGGAGAGCAGGGCATCGGACAGCGTGCTTTTCCCGAAGCCGCAGGGCGCGCTGAAAAAGAGGACGCGCCCGCGCTCCATAAAGCTGTCAAACCGCTGCCGGACAGACGGCTTCACGATAATATTCCCGGTCACGTTCTCCCTCCTTTTCGCCGGCAAAGGGACATACCCCGTGCCATACGCATTCCAACACCATTTTATCTTTATTATACATAACCGCCAGAAAATGTAAATCATGCCAAAGTATGATACGGAGTGATTTTTGCTGTTTCCTTTCCGCAGAAACGCAAAACAGACGGACACATTTTTGCCTTGAGAGGGCGAAAAACAGGAACCCCCGCCGGAAACTGTCAGACTTTGGCAGTCCCCGGCGGGGGTGAAGGTATGATGGATGTGATCTATGGAGCGATAATACCGCGCCCGCATCATGGCGGAAATGAGTCAGGAAATCATTTGCCGGAAAAGATGACCGGCCTGTTCTATCAGACTTCAGGTGCCGTATTTCGCAGGCGACCCATCATGCCTGCTCAAACAGCGGCTTTATCTTCTGGCGGTAGATTCTGGTGAAGCAGATAAACGTCACCGTGCCGCTGACGATTTCCGCGATGGGGAAGGCCAGCCAGACCCTCTGCACCTCCCCTGTCAGGCTCAGCAGATAGGCCACCGGGAGCAGTACCACCAGCTGACGGCACAGGGAAACAATGGTGGAGTAAATGCCGTTGCCCAGCGCCTGGAAGCTGGCGCCCAGCGCAATGCAGATGGCCGCAATGGGGAAGCTCCAGCTGATGGTGCGCAGAGCGACCCGGCCGATCTCCAGAAACGCCTGAGAGGGGTTGAACAGTCCCAGCAGCACATCCGGGAAGAACTGGAACACCAACAGACCCACCGTCATGATACACAGCGCCGCGGTGCAGGAGATTTTCAGCGTCTTGGTGATCCGCTGGGGCTTGCGGGCGCCGTAGTTATAGGCAATGATGGAAATGGTGGCGTTGTTCAGGCCGAACAGGGGCATGAAGAAGAAGCTCTGGAGCTTGAAATACACGCCGAACACGCCGGTCGCCGTCTCGGCGAAGCCCTGCAAAATCTGGTTGATGCCGAAATTCATCACGGAGCCGATGCCGTTCATCACGATGGAGGGAATGCCCACCGTCAGAATGGCAGCCACGGTCTTGCCCTCCAGCGGAAGATACTTCTTGTGCAGCTGTACCTCCGGGTTGAATTTCAGGTTGAAAATGATGACCATGATGCCGGACACCCACTGGCCGATCACCGTGGCAATGGCCGCGCCGGCAATGCCCATGGCGGGCAAACCGAACCATCCGTGGATGAGAATGGGGTCGAGAATGATGTTGATGATCGCGCCGATGGACTGGGTGATCATGGTATGCACCGTCCGGCCGGTGGATTGCAGCAGCCGCTCGCCCAGAATGGATGCGAAGCAGCCGACGCTGAACACGCAGCAGATGCTGGTGTAGACAATGCCGCCCTCCACGGTCTCCGGGTTGTCGGACTGAATGGCAAAATAGGGGCGCACGCCGAACAGACCGAACAGCACGAACAGCACCATGGCAATGGCCATCAGCACGATGCCGTTTCCGGCGGCGCGGTTGGCGGCCTCCTGATTTTTCTCACCCAGACTCTTGGAAAGCAGGGAGTTGACGCCCACGCCGATGCCCACGGCGAAGCCGATCAGCAGGTTCTGGATGGGGAAGGCCAGAGACAGCGCCGTCACCGCGCTCTCCGACACCTGAGAAACGTAGATGCTGTCCACCACGTTGTAAAGCGCCTGCACCAGCATGGATATGACCATGGGCAGCGCCATGTTGGCGATCAGCTTCCCGACGGGCATGACGCCCATTTTGTTTTCCTGTAAAGTAGCTGCAGTCATAACTCTCTCCAAATCAAAAATCGTTTACAATATAGTGTAGCAGAGTTTTGCCGATTACGCAAGTATCCGGAGTAATTCTGCCGATCAATATGCCCTGAACGCAAAGAAATGCCCCG
>UMBU01022384.1_pt1 | contig 12934 bp, 13 predicted proteins | sample 1964051 | NCBI WGS metagenome assembly UMBU01 (sample SAMEA4835949, study PRJEB28245) | human gut metagenome | biome: gut microbiome; material: fecal sample | place: Denmark | collected 2008
AAGTCGAAATACGAGATTTACACGGCTGTGAAAAATGAAATCGGCAAATCCCGCAACTGGCAGCAGTTGCAGCACCGTTTGGCGGAAAAGGGTATCACTATCCAGTTCAAACGAAAGGGACAGACCGATGAAATACAGGGCATATCCTTTTCCAAAGGAGAATACACGTTCAAGGGTTCGGAGATAGACCGCAGTTTCAGTTTTTCCAAACTGGATAGATATTTCGGAGATACAGGTTTGAGTGTTGCCGAAAGTCAACGGCAAACAGCTTTCGCACCCATCCGGGAACAAATACCCACACGGAGTAACGCAGAAAGTCCGTTTATAAGCGGTTCGCTCGGTCTGTTTTTTGCATCACCGTCCCCGGTGGATGAAGAGCCGAACTTGAATTTGAGAAAGAAGAAGAAAAAGAAAAAACGACTTAAATTGTAAAGACATGGAAGACAACTTGATTTTAGAGGGGCTTCTCTCTATGGTAACAGAACTGAAAGAGAAGTTGGAAGCGCAGGTAACGCCAGCCAGCCGGGAGGAAACTCTCGAACGGTTTGGAGCGATTGAACAGGCATTGTCGAGGCTGCATAGTAATCCGGCTGTTCCTGTGGAGAAGTTGCAGACTATCCAAAGCCAACTTGACGATGTACGGAACAAGATGCAAGGTCAGCAGCAGCATATCGAGGACACCAAGAGAATATCATTGGAAATCTATCGTAATTTTAAAATAATGGTTGATACCTTGAATTCCTACAAGACGAATAAAGAGGAAGTTGCCCCCTTGCCGTTCTATCAACAGATTTATAACAAGGTTACTTCTTGGATTCGTCCGGGATTGTTTATTTTTTCGGCAGTGCTGGTTCTCTGTTCCGCTTCCATATGGTTGAATATCCGTTTGGTTACACGGATGCAGCAGTTACAGGATAACGATATGAAATACCGCTTTTTGCTGATGCAGGGTTGGGCAGACGGAAAAGTCCTTGATATGCTGGAAACCAAATTCAACTGGCAGAGGGATAACGATTTCATTCAAATTCTGACTGATTCTGTGATAGATTTTGAATATCGCAGCAAGAAACAGGCGGAAGCATTGGAGCGTGCACGGTTACTCAATGAACAAGCCGAGCAGTTGAGAAAGGAAGCTGATAAGCTGGGTAAGCCATAAACGAAGTAAAGCCGTGGTGATGAACTATGTTCACCGCTTTGGCTTTGCAAATTCATATTTTTTCGTGCAGTGTCCTTTCTCGAACTTGCGCAATGTGGTTACTCTGAACCCCCAAAATATGAACTGTTTTGTTTAACAGTTCATATTTTTGTTATCTTTAATAATGTTTTTTTGTGTCATGCATAGAAATAATATTCCACACAATAGAGGGATAAGTAGCAATGTTTTCATAAGGTACTGATTGTTTGCAACTGACATTAAATGTTTTGGTCGCAAAGATAAATACTAACTTCAAAATTATCCGAGATACAATTACTGCCCCCAAAAAATACTATCCTTTGTTCCTTCTCTTGATATTGTATTGTTTTACCTTGTGATATAGGGTAGGTACGCTTACTTCCAACAGATAAGCGGCTACCCTATAATTGCCACGTGTGTATTCTATGGTTTGGATAATGCGTTTCTTTTCTTCATCCTTGTTAGGTTTGAGAGATAAAGGATAGTAGTATGCATGTGTATTTCCGAGTTCCAAATCTTCTTTGCATATAAGTTTGTGTTCTGCTAACAATACGGCTGCACGTGCCATTTGTCTGAGTTCACGGACATTGCCCGACCACTTGTTGGAAAGTATCGCAGTACGTGCGGAGTTGCCAAAGCCTTGTATCTGACGGTTTAATTCTTTGTTGGCTTGCTCCGAAAGAACTCAGCCAATGGCAATATTCATCTTGACACTCCCTGAGTGGTGGAACGGTTATAGTAAAGTCCTGCAAGCGGTACAGCAAATCCTGCCGAAAACGTTTTTCTGTTCCGGCTATATTTAAATTCTCGTTGGTGGCGGCTATTATCCTTGCATTGAATTTTCGGTCTGCTTTTGCCCCGAATGGTCGGTATCTCTTTTCCTGAATGGCTCTCAATAACATTTGTTGGGTTTCTATCGGGAGATTGCCCACTTCATCAAGAAACAGAGTTCCATCGTTGGCTTCTTGAAGAAATCCTGTTTTCGCAGCATCCGCACCTGTAAACGCTCCTTTTTCGTGTCCGAAAAAATGCGGAATAGGTCAATGCAACGGACAGCGAACTGAAATCAACGGCAACGAAAGGCTTATTCGCCTGTTTGCTGTATTGATGCAGTTCCCTTGTCAAGTTCTCTTTACCTGTTCCGCTCTCGCCCAATATCAATACGTTCAATTCGGTTGGAGCTACCAAACGAATACGATGATGTATTTTCTAAAATGCTTCGCTTGTCCTTGGGGGGATGGAATGGTGGGTGTATTTCTTGTTTTCGTGTTGTAACTCCCAAATGAGTTGCGGCAGTACTGCATAAGAATGTAGTCCGTTGTTTCCAATTTCATCGCTTTGAATGCCGTATGGATTTCGGGACGATTGGTTACAATCATGAATGGATGCGTTTTGCCGTTGCTACGCATCCATTCCAATAAATCTACACTTTCTTCGTCTGATAGGTGTGAGTTTGCTATAATGATACAATGCTCATCAATATTTTTCAAAATATTACGGGCGAAAGATAGGCTATACGCTGTTTTTACAGCAATATTTAATCTACCAAGTATCTTGCTTGTATATTCAAGAGCATTGTCTATAACTATAGCGGCCACAATTCAAAAGAACAGTATGATAAAATATCTATTACCATTTTACAGGTTCATTCAAAATATTCCCGTCTGCTGCATCTTCATCGGTAAATGTGTCACTTTTGTATTGCACGCAAAGCATTACAAGCGGTGCTGTTCCGTTATTGCGTACAGAACGTTTGCCATCAGGAGCCACACGAACCACGCTACCCTCTGAAACAGGGAATACCTGGCCATCCACTTGAAACTCCCCATTTCCGCTAAGGAAAAAATAAAGTTCCTCATGTGTTTTGTGGGTGTGAAGAAAGCCTGTCTCCGTCTGTGGTTGGAAGATTTGGAATGAAAAATCACTGCCTGTGGTTTGGAGTGCCGTTCCTCCGAATACTTTGCCCGGAATTTTTACTTCGGGAGCAAGTTCCAATACATAATCTCCTAATTCATTTAATTTGCCCACATTTATTGCAGTGAAATTTTCTGCTACTGCAATTTTTTTAATCTCTTTCATGTTCAATATTTTTTAAGTTAGTTATATATAATTTATCGGTAGAGTGCTTTTGCTAATTCGCCTAATCCATCTTCTCCGGGCATGTCAGGGTAAGCATTTTTTAATGCCTCGATAAATGTTTCAGGTGTCTTATTCTCTCCGAGCAGTTTCTTCATCTGTTTTAAATAGCTAATCTTAAACTTCACCGCATCCGTCTGTGAAGCACCACCATGACCACCAATGAATAATACCGCCTTTGTTTTTAACGCTTGCTCTAATGCCTTTATCTGTGCATCAATGGCTTCCGGAGAAGAAATATGCAAATGGCTAACATGTACTTTTAACGGAGTCCAGTGTGAGAAATAAACCTTATTGCCTATCAATATGCTTGCACCGGGAAAATCGGTAGATGCGCCATCGATAAATTGGAACGGAATGCCTGCGTATGTTTGAGTAGTACCTAAATCCACTTCTGTGATTTTGCCACTTGGAAGTGGAACTATTGCATTACCAAACATTTGTGAAAATCCTTTCATCATGCCACCATAAACATCCCCTTTAGTAAACTCCGGCATGCCTTTAACCATAACAATGTCATGGTTACCTGTTCCACCAAGATGATAATCTGTGATACGCTTTTCCACAGGTTTTCCCAATTTTAGTAAATATGCGTCATATTCAGCTACATTGTCTTTAAAAAGTGGCTGTTCTAATGTTACAAGCGAATTTTTACTCTCGATGATATAACTTGCGTCACCCAATGCGTCATTAGTGTAATAGACATGCAACTTAAAGTTTCCAAAGTCGTGAGTTTCAAAACGCCCTTTGTTTTGGGCTGCTGCCGTGAGGGATAATAATCCCATCAAAATGAATAATACGTTCTTCATAAGTAACTTCCTTATTTAATTTTGACTTTCATTTTAGCCCTACATGTCTGCATATTTTACACAGTCATATATAAGGCATAACATAAAATTTAATTTTAATTGATTAGATACTTAATTGTTTTTTTTACTATTTAATATATAATTGTTTACTAAGTATTTATATATGGGAGGGATACAGTTCATTTTACTTATTGTTTAAGAAATGGTAATATATTACTCCATACTGCCGGAAAGTTAGTTATAAAAGCTGCGTGTGGGGCATTTGCAATGATAGCCAACTGGCTGTTAGGTATCATTTGGTAAGCAGCAATAACAGTTGATAACGGCGCATTGGGGTCTAACTCTCCAGCAATAACCAATGTAGGACATTTAATGCTGTTAAACAGCTCCTTACTGACCACCAATTTATTATAAAATTCGTAGAAATCATTCCAATAAGATTGCAGCCGCTTCGGTTCAGGCATCAATGACATTTGTGTGTCCATAAACATAGGGTCAGTGCGCTGCATTTCTTCAACTTTACTGGGGACAATTTTTCGCAATGCCGGAACATTTTCTCCTGCCCCTATGGCTATTAGTTTCTTTACTCTGTCAGGATACATGGAGGCTAATTTATAAGCTGTATAAGCCCCGTCACTAAAACCAAGAATAATAACCTTTTTCCCCGGAATAAAATCTTGTATAACAGCATATACATCATTAGCTCTTTGTTCATAACTAATAGGTTTTGTTCCTATTTCGGATTTACCATGTCCGCGTGTAGATATAGCTATAACTTGGTAGGAAATAGAAAGACTATCAATAAACTGTCCCATCTCATAAGTACAACCTACTCCACCACCATGTAAAACAACAACGGGGTCTCCTGTTCCGTACACCTCATAATAAATCTGCGCATCATCAGCCTGCACATAGCGTCCGGCTTGTGAGTTGTTACCATATTGAATACTACTACCTTTGTACTCATCAGGCTGCATAAATACTCTTAATGTTTGTAAATGGTCAGGTGACTGTTGAGCGACAACAGAACTACACCATAAAATAATCAAACTTAAAATAAATGTTTTCATAACTATTTTGTTGTTTATACTATAAACTATTAACTTTGCGTCAGATTGTTGCTTTAATTTTTACAGCGTAAAATTATAAATTAAACATCTAACATACAAGAGGTTACAATTATGTAGTTAAGTTACCAAAAGGTTACTTTTGCAGAAAAACAATTAATTATGAGAACAAAAAAAGAAGAAAAAAATTCCATTATTGAAATTTGCCCAATTCGGAATGTAGTTGCACGTTTCGGAAACAAGTGGGCTTTATTGGTTATACTTGTTCTTAATGAAAATAATCCATCACGATTCAACCAACTGGGGAAATTGATACCTGATATTTCGACTAAAGTTCTATCCAATACTTTACAGATATTAGAAATTGATGGATTGGTCAAACGCACTGTATTCCCCGAAGTACCTATAAGGGTCGAATATGAACTTACGGAAACAGGGAAAACACTTATTCCTATAATTCTGTCATTGACAGAGTGGGCAAGTAAAAATATGAAATCTATAATGGCTCATAGAAAGGGGTTTGAACCTACAGCTTGACTATATTTGCTATGATTTTGTCGTGAATTGGTTTGTGTGTTTTTCTAATTCAACCCGGCTGCGGCTGGAAGTAACCAAGTACACGCCACCGAAAATAAGGAATACGGCTATTATTTTGGTAAGATTGAAGGAATCCATCCCCCAACATACAGCGACGATACATGCGACAAGTGGCTGGATATAATTATACATTCCGGCTACAGTCGGTCGCAACTTTTTTTGTCCCACAACAATAAGCATGTAGCTGATAAATGTTGCTCCAACTACAATAAAGACCAACCCGATGATTTCAGTTGATTGTAAATCGCTCCAATGTGCTGTCATCAAATCATTGGCAGAGAATGGTAACATACAGATAAAGGAATAAGTAAACATCCATTTCATGATGGTTACCAATGAGTATTTGTTTACAAAATTTTTGTAGAGAACAATGTAAAGAGCATAACTCAATTGGGCGAACAAGACTAATAGGTCGCCCCATATTGCTGTATTCTCGCTTGTGGATGATATTTGGGTATTTTGTCCGCTACCCAAGATAAGCAATAGTGCTCCTCCTGCACCAAAGGCAATGCCCAATACTTTTTTACCGGTAATGGGTTCTTTTAAGATGAATGCAGCGAAAATCATAGCCCAAAGCGGCATACTTGTCGTAATGATGGAAGCGTCTCCGGGCGAAGTCAGGCTAACTCCGAATATGAAACATCCCTGATTGAATACGATGGCAAAGAGCGAGGCAAAAAATAAGGTTATCAAGTCCTTTGGCGAAACGTGCTCCGGCTTTTGGAAGAAAGACAACATCCAAAATAGAACCATTGCTCCACCAATCCGTAAGTCGGTCACGACCAATGGAGTAATCGCACCGCCTGTCATAATCATTTTAGAAATGGGGGACATCAATCCCCACATCGTATTTGCCCCCAACATGGAAGCATGGCCTTTCCAATCAAAATTCATTGTCTTTTATGTAATATAAACTGAGTAAGTATAATGTTATTGCTAACACAATCAGGCAAACAGAAACTAATCCTGTAAAATAATTAGCCAATACGAACCAACTAATTCCACAGATTACGAGATAGAGAAGTATCCCCTTTGTTTCGTTTTTGCTAATTCTAATTTTTCTTTTGGAAAAAAGAAAATAATCCAATGAATACTTGCCAGCTCCTAATAGCAGCTGGATAAGGTATAATCCTAAAAATAGAGCAGGTAATACCTTAATATTGAATGAGTCGAAGAAGTGAAACTTGACTGCAATCATCATGTTAAATGCTAAAACACTTGCAGCCAATCTGGTCTGAAATCCAACTAGAAGCATTATTGGACAAATGGTTTGGGCAAAGATAGTCAGCCACAGAGACGGAATATCACCGATACCGATAGGGTCACCGAAAAAATCTGCGGCATATCTGTCATAATTGACAATCTTCCCATATCCATAAGGTAACATCATCAATCCGCAAAAGCTACGGAAATTAAGAATGACGAAAGAGTAGAAATTCCCTGAAAAGGAATCTCTACTCACTAAATAATTTATAAGATGCTTCATATATTCACAGTCAATCAATATGATGTCCAACCTCCGTCGGCCACGAATATACTGCCATTTACGAATGAAGCTTCATCAGAAGCAAGAAAGAGAGCCACCTTGGCTATCTCGTCCGGGGTACATTTCCTCATGTTCGTGATGTAACCTTCTGTAATCTTATCTTCAATGTCTTTCCATTTTCCAATAGATTGGTCGCGTGCTGTTTTGGATCCGGCCAGCTTTTCACTATTGATGCGCAGATTGGTTTCTACTCTACCGGGGGCAACAGCATTGCAACGGATATTCTTTTCCTTATAGTTGAACGCCACATTTTTGGTCAATCCGATTAAAGCATGTTTGGAAGCTACATAGGCTGCTCCACCACCACGTGCTCCGGTAAATCCGGCAATGGAGGCTGTATTGACAATGACCCCACCGCCCTGTTTCTCAAAAATAGGAATCACTTTGCGAATACCTCGCATCGGTGCATTCAGGTTGGTTTCCATTACTTTGTACCATAAGTCATCACTGACTTCACCGACCGGTATCAGCTCGTCAAAAATGCCTGCATTATTGACCAATATGTCCAGACGTCCATATTTGGATAAAGCGGCATCCACCATTTTTTGAATGTCGGCTTCTTTGGTTACATCCGCTTCCACACCTATTACATCATATCCTTGTTTGGACAGTGAGGTTACGGCTTCATCCAAAGTAACTTTATTGATGTCAACCAAGACTACTTTAGCTTTTTCTTGGGCAAACAAGGTGGCGATAGCTTTTCCATTGCCAGATGCCGCTCCCGTAACCAAAGCTATTTTGTTGTTTAACCTGGCACTCTGTGCGAATGCTTGTCCTGCAAATAACATGAGAATGAGAATCATTCCTAGAGAAATAATTTTTTTCATACACCTTGAGAATTTAAATGTTACTATAAAATCAATAAGCTGTCCAAGCACCATCGGCAACAAGAATGCTACCGTTTACAAATGATGCTTCATCAGAAGCCAAAAACAGAGCAACTTTTGCAATTTCTTCTGGGGCAGCCTTACGCTGATTGGTGGCATACCCCGTTGCAATTTTTTCCGTAATCTTAGCCATGTCTTCGGATAAGCATCCATCTTTACCGGATGTTTGAAGTGCTTTTTTGCTATTATCCCGTATGTTGGTATCTACACGTCCCGGAGCTACGGCATTGCACCGGATATTCCATTCCTTGTAGCAAAAGGCCACGTGTTTGGTCAATCCTACCAAGCCATGTTTCGAGGCGACATAGGCAGCTCCGCCACCTCTTGCACCTGTCAATCCTGCTATGGATGCTGTGTTGACGATTACTCCACCACCTTGTTCCTTGAATATGGGAATCGTATAGCGTATGGCTCGCATGGGAGCTGTCAGGTTTATAGATAATACTTTCTCCCAAAGTGCATCATCCGTATCGGCAACAGGAACCAACATATCAAAAATACCAGTATTGTTAATCAGAATATCCAATCTCCCAAAAGCGGAAATAGCTGTTGATACCATCCGCTCAATATCCGATTCTTTGGTTACGTCAATGACCACCGACAACACCTCGCAGCCTTTCTGCTGTAAATCCGCAGTAACTTGTTCCACGCCTTCTTTATTGATGTCAGCAAGGACGACTTTTGCACCTTCCTGAGCGAATAAAGTAGCTATTGCCTTACCATTGCCCGATGCTGCACCAGTAACTAGTGCTGTTTTGCCTTTTAGTCTCATAATCATTTTTTTGTGAATATTGAAAATCCTTTCTCTTTGTTTTTATTGCAAATTTAAAGTGGAATGAAATGTAATTTATTGTATATTTGCTATAAGATATTGTACTAATTCGTTATGTGGAAAGAAAATTTATATCAACCCGTTGAAGTTCTGATTCGCAATCATGAAATATTCCCCATAGCTGAACACCAGCATTCATTCTTTGAAATGGTGTATGTGCGAGAGGGAACCGGACGATTTTATGTCAAGGATTCAGGTTGTAAGGTTGAGGAAGTTATTTATCATGCCCATTCTTTGTTTCTTATTCCTCCGGAAACCACTCATTGTTTCACGATAGATACACATAGCGAATATGTGTTTATCCGTTTTGTGCTTCATTATGTGGAAGATTATATAGGGAAATATCTGGCAGAGATATTCCGCGACTCCAGTCGTCAGGCAGAAATCTATCTAAATAAATCAGATGAAAATATGGCATCCCGGCTTTTTGACTTTATAAAAAAGGAAGAAGACAATAGGCAAATGGGGACAAACTATTTGCAACAGCAGTGGCTTAACAGTATCTTGGTTTTAGTTGCAAGAAATATCATTCATGAAGCTAAAGATGAGTGCTTACCTGTCAAATATCATACTATAAATGAAACCAACCCGGCTGTGTATATGTTGCAGTATATCCAGCAACATATACACCAACCGGAATTGTTGAGGGCGGAAAGCCTTTCCAAAATATTTCATCTTTCGCCTGATTATATCGGTATTTATTTCAAACGATATTATCAAGAAACACTACAACAGTATATTGGACGAAACCGTTTGAAGATGGTAGAAAATCTGTTATTGAACAGTTCGATGACAGTCAAAGAGATAGCCTATAAAATGGGGTATACTGATTCTTGCTACCTTGTAAAGTCGTTTCAAAAGGTTTATGGAATTTCACCTTTGAAATATAGGCAAGAACATTCTCAAAGCAATAATTTAAAGTAATGAATTTGTGGAAACGCTCACAAGGTTTAGTTTGCTCTTTTGTCAACAGTCTATATGCCCAAAATGGACTAAACTAATTTAATTGGTGGCGAATGATATGTGCTGGCGAAAAGAAGAATACAGCTTTTCTTTTCGCCAGTATTTTTTTGTTGAAGCAGAAAGGGGAATTTGGATATTCTTACTGACTGTCAGAAAATGTGATTTTGAGTATTATCGACATAAATGATATTTTCCCATTAGATAATGACGGACTCTTCGGCTTTCATGGCTTCACTTCTACAGATAGACTTGTGTCACGCTCATGACGTTGCACAGCCAGTGTAATGAGTTCCGTTATTAACTCTTTCTCGGATATACCTGTTTGTTCCCACATTTTGGGATACATACTGATAGCTGTAAATCCGGGAAGCGTATTTATTTCGTTCAGTACAAGTTTACCATTGTCGGAAAGCAGAAAATCCACACGTGCCATACCTTCACAGCCTATGGCATGAAAAGCTTTTACCGCATATTCCCGAATGGAATCGGATAAAGTGTTATCTATGTGGGCGGGAACTTGTAGGGTTGCTCCGGTCGAACTGATGTACTTTGCATCGTATGAATAGAAGTTCTCCGTAGCCACAATTTCACCGACTACTGATGCACGGGCATCTTCGTTTCCTAAGACACCACACTCTAACTCTTTGCCGATAACGGCTTCTTCCACAAGCACCTTGTTGTCGTAACGGAATGCCTCTTGTAAAGCGTTTCGGTATTCCGCTTCGCTTCTCACTTTGCTGACTCCGACAGATGAGCCTGCATTGGCTGGCTTGACAAAGCAAGGGAGTCCCATGCGGTCGGTTATTTGTTTGAATGTATAACTTGACGCATTGTGTTTGTAAACGGTGTATGATGATGCAACAGGAATGCCTTCCAATTGGAAAAGTCGTTTGGCAATATCCTTGTCCATTGCGATGGCTGAGGCGAGTACATCCGGACCGACAAAGGGAATCCCTGCCGATTTCAGAATGCCTTGTAATGTACCATCTTCGCCAAATGTACCGTGTACGATGGGGAAAGCTACATTAAAATCCGTCAAGACAGTATTGTCTTTTTTGTTTATGACTTTGATATTATCTCCAGTCGATGATAGATATACGTTTTGTGCCTTTTGAAAATAATCATTTTCTGTAAGATTTACTGTACTGGACGGATAATCGCCATTGTAAAACCATTCGCCGCTTTTATTTATTCCGATGAGGACGGGCATAAAACGTTCTTTGTCCATTGCTTGATATACATTGGTTGCAGAAGCGAGCGACACTTCGTGTTCGGCAGACTTGCCGCCAAAGATAATTGCAACTTTGTTTCGTTTCATTGTCTTTATTAATGTTTAAAATTCATCACTATGTTTCGTAAGTCGGCATCAAACTGTCGGTATTCTTTTGGGGAAATTTCCCTTTGGGTTGTCAAGACTATCAATGGATGGGGACAATATCCGTTACGGTAAACCGGATGTTTGTGCGGGTGAGGGTTTTCATGGAATCTGCATCGCTGGTAGAACCGCAAGCGGGCTTCGGATATATTGTCTGTAATCGGGTCTATTTCCAACAGTACAATTTTGTCCATGGAACGGACGAAACAGTCAAGTAGCTTACTGCCATATCCTTTGCCTCTTAAACGGGCATTGATGGCAAAATGTTCTATATAACAATAGGTGTCAAATTGCCAATAGGATATGAATCCAAGAAAAACATTCCCTTCCGTGAATGCTAAAAGTTTGTATGCCTTATTTTGGAAAGCTTCCATTTGTTGCTCATGTGTTCGTTGCTCAAATATCGGGAAGCTCGTATCATACAGCTCTTGGAAATCTTTATATAAAGGATGAGTACACGAATCAATAAAATGTTTTTGTATGGGCTCGTAATCTTTCTGCATGGCGAACACTTCTGCAAAACGTTTTTGCGTAGGAGTACCTGTTATGCGTTCTTTTTGAGGAAACGAACGGTCAAATTCTACAGACTTATCCGGGTCTATGTCATAGATAGGGTCCTCGTAGTATCGTCCGGAAATGCCATCCAAAGCATTGGGATATAAAGGACACACATGTAATGCCTTAAAAAATTTGTTTTCTGCAGTGCGGATGCCGAACTGTTCCGCTACCACAAATCCTACTTTTGAGTAGTAATTAGGCTCACCGCACAATAAAACGGCGCGATAGCCCATTTGAGTTGCCAAATCGCAAGTATGTGTTATCAGTTTCCTGCCGATGCCCATGCGTTGGTATTGCGGCAAAACAGCTATTGGACCCATGCTCAAAACCTCTTTCTTGCTCCCGTCATCGGCAAGGATAAAAGATTTCAAAAATACGACAATTCCCACAATCTTGCCTTCCGAAATTGCAACGTAATCGAGCTCCGGCACAAAATTGGGAGAATCCCGCATGATGTGTAACAGATAATGTTCGTCACATCCGGGAGTGTAATGATTCCAAAATGCTTCTTTCATTACCTCTTCTGACTCCCGATAATCTTCGGGGCGTTCAAGCCGTAAGTATATGTTCATAACATAATTTTTATTGTGAAAATAGTGTGCAAAAATAGAAAAAATGAACTGGAAAGCCTTGTCTTTTTTCTATTTTATTTGCATTCATAAAAGTCGTTGTTGAGTGATGAGAAAATTATATTGTAGAAATTATGATTATCTCCAAGTCGTTGTTTCTCTTTTTGAAGGGGGACTTATAAATGTTTATTCTTAACATATCTCCACTTGTTATCGGATTTCTTTACTGAACAGTCATATTTATCAAAATTAAGGCAAGTTTAGTCTGTTCTTTTGTCTATATATCCAAAACGGACTAAACTTATGCCTGTTGCCAGCAAATTATATGTGTGCTGGCGAAAAGAAAAACAGTATTCTTCTTTTTGCCAGTGTTACTTTTGATGATAGGTTAGTAATTTGAGGAAGCAATGAACTCCTTTAT
>UMBU01069496.1_pt1 | contig 12836 bp, 17 predicted proteins | sample 1964051 | NCBI WGS metagenome assembly UMBU01 (sample SAMEA4835949, study PRJEB28245) | human gut metagenome | biome: gut microbiome; material: fecal sample | place: Denmark | collected 2008
GAAAATGACCGGGTTGTGAAAGAGATCTCCGATAAAGGTGGCGTCCGGTATGTCCGTAATCCACTTGATAAGATGGCGTCTGAATATTTGGCTAATGCAAAGATGTGGGCTGTCGAACTGGGGATCACCCCGGCATCGGCTTCTAAAGTAAAAATGGGAGAAAAGAAAGAAAAAGATCCATTACAGAAATTGCTGGAGGATTTATGAAAAGGAAAAAATCTGAAATATATAAAGAGAAGGCTTTACACTATATCGATCGGGTAATGTCCGGGGAACGGATTGCCGGACGTTATGAAAAGCTGGCAGTAAAACGCCACTTGGACGATCTTCGTTTTGCAACAGAGAAAGGTTTGTATTTTGATGAAAAGGCGGCTAAGAAAGCACTGGTATTTTTTACCCTGTTGAAACATTTTAAAGGAGAATGGGCTGGAAAGGAACTGGAATTGGAGGACTGGCAGTGTTTTATCGTTTGGTGTCTCTTCGGCTGGTATCGGAGCGGAGGTGTCCGGCGATTCAATTATGCCAGTATAGAGGTTGCCCGTAAAAATGGGAAGACAACTTTTGCGGCCGGGATTGCCTTATATATGATGATCTTCGACGGCGAAGCCGGAGCGGAGATCTATTCGGCAGCAGTGGATAAGGATCAGGCCAAAATCTGCTGGCAGGCGGCCAAGAAGATGGTAGAAAATAGTCCGGCATTGCAGAAATATCTGGATACTTATACCACTTCAATTGTTATGGAATCGACAGCATCGACTTTTAAACCGCTTTCCAAGGATAGCGGGAACAAGGACGGTTTGAATCCTCATTGTGCTATTTGCGACGAACGTCATGCATGGCCGACGGATGACATTTTTAATGTGATTAAATCCGGTATGGGTGCCCGGAAACAGCCGCTTATTTTTACTATTACGACAGCCGGGTTTAATATGGAATCTCCGTATTATCAATCCCGGAAAGTGATGATCGATATCCTTGAGGGAATCAAACAGCAGGAAAACGAGTTTGTTATGATTTTCTGTCCGGATAAAAAGGATGGGAAGGAATGTCCGGAGGATGACAACTGGAAAGATCCACATACCTGGGAGAAGGCAAATCCGAATATCGGTATTTCGGTAAGCTACGATTATATGGAGAGGGAATTGCAGGATGCGATCAACAAGGGAGGTACGACGGAAGTGAACTTCAAAACCAAAAACTGCAATATGTGGGTAGACGCTCCGGATGTCTGGATCCCGGATGATATCGTTACAGCCAATAGCCGGGGAATAACGGATGATGATCTGATCGGGCTGGAGTGTTATGCCGGGCTTGACCTTGCTTCCCATGTCGACATTAATGCTTTGGCTCTATTCTTTCCGGAAGTAAAAGCAGTAAAAATGTTTTTCTGGATACCGGAGGGTAAGGTAAAAGAAAAGGAGGATAAGGTGGACTATCGTCGTTGGGCCGATGAAGGATATATTAAAGTGACTCCGGGAGATGTGATCGATATCGATTTTCAGGTGGCCGATATTGCTAAGATTTGCCGGCAATATATAGTTAAGAATCTGGCATTCGATCCGGCTAAAGCTTACCACGGTACTATACAGGGATTACAGAAATCCGGTTTAGATGATATACTGGATGAGTTTGCCCAAAGCATGATGAATATGAGCGAGCCGACAAAGAAGCTGGAGGCTTTTGTTAGGGATAGGATATTGGACCTAATGAATAATCCTATACTCCGGTGGATGTTCCGGAACGTTGTGATTTATAAGGATGCCAACGATAATATCAAGCTGGATAAGAAAAAATCTCCGAATAAAATCGACGGTGTGGTGGCGATTGTGGATGCGATCGGAGGGATGATGTCGGTTGAGGCCGATGACCAGAAAAAGATAATGTATGGGAACCATTCTCTACGAACCATAAAAATATAAACCATGGAAACAAATGAATTGACACCCAGGATCCTGAAGATGACGACCAAGACGGGGTTTGTGGAGCTGTTTTGGGAAGCCGTCAACGCGGATCAGCAGCAACACACCCATGAGGAGATATATGATAAGCTGGAGCGAGAGTATCAACAGGTGTTTAAAAGACGCCGGTATACATCGTTTAAGAGTTTCCGGAGACGGAGAGATCAATAAAAGTTCAAAAATGAGAGTTGCAATGTTAGATAAGATTTGTATTTTTGTTGTGTTCTTCGCCAAAGAAACACGCATAATAAGACATACACAGGATACTCTATCCCTGTTTGGTACTTCTTATCTAAAAAATAAGACGGTTCAAATCTCATGTATCCTGTTGCGTTTTATATGCGATAGTTCCTTTGGCGAGGCTGAGAGGCGAATCGTCTTTCTATATTTTATTAATTCAAATTTTGTTGATACAATGCCAAAGGAAACAAAATTTGCAAATGACGCACAAGGTGCGGATAATGCACGTACTTCCCAACGAAAAAGGGAAATCCCGTCTTTAAATTTAAAGAGACAGTTAAAACATTTGAAAACAATGATCCGGACGGAAAGAAATCATAAGCTTCGGGCCTATAGTTTTATTCTGGATAATAATATTTTCGATTGTTACAGTCATTACTGTATGACGACGCTGTCTGATTCTATCCCCAATGAATTCATTGAAATAATGGATATCATGAGCTTGAAAACAGATCCCACCTTATTAAAAAAATGATGCGTTATGGAAGAGTTAATTAAAATTACAGAGTATAACGGTAAGAAAGCCGTTTCCGCGAGAGAACTTTACGAAAAATTGGGGTTTGCATCTCAGCACTGGGCCAGCTGGTATAAAAAGAATATTACAAGCAATCCTTTTGCTGTACAGAATGAGGATTTTGTACAACTCCCACTTAGTGGGAGAACACAAGATTTTGCCCTTTCTATTGATTTTGCAAAGCGTCTGTCTATGATGGCACGGACAAAAACGGGAGAACAAATCCGGAACTATTTTATTGAAGTGGAAAAACGTGTCAATCGTCCTTTATCACAGGCTGAATTGCTTTTGCAACAATGTCAGATGTTGGTCGAACAGGAAAAACGTTTATCACAGGTAGAAGAAAAGGTAGACCGTCTTATCGGAGTACATGAGGAAGCCGAGCGTGATCTGCATGAGTTACCCATTTCCGACGAAGAAATTCCGGAGATGTCCTTGCGTGATCAGATCCGGATGTTGGTGAACAAATACTGTAAAGTTTCCAGTTTGGGGCAGCATCAGGTTTGGGACAAGGTGTATACTACGTTGTATTACTCCTATCATATTCCGCTCCGTTCATACAAGATGCGGAAAGGAGAAAGCCTTTTGGACGTTGCTGAGCGTGTCGGTTGCCTGGATAAGATTCATGTGATCGTTTCCGGCTTGTTCAAACGGCTCAATTTCATAGAATTCTAGCTATTGGTTAGTAGAATTCTAGTCTGAAATACCGATAAACTTATTGGTTATCCTGTCAATTCCATAAAAGGAAACGAGAGGATAACCAATATTTCCGTGTCAAAAAATCAGGTTTCCGGGGAAATAACCCTGGTTTTTCACCCAGAAATATGGGGTTTTCGGGGAAATAAGTATACAAAGAAAAGAGAAGGAAATAAAAAGAAAAGAGAGTTTTGGATCTGGAGTTAAGAGAATTATTTACTTTTGTCTATAGAGAAAATGATATGAGTTATTGAAGATGTCAGAAATTGAAAATGGATTTAAAAAATATATAGAACATTTTGGTAAAGAGATAGTTAAAAATTTGGATGAACTGAATTTTTATTATAAGCATGAATTCCTCTTTTTCTGCGAATTCGGGACTATTATCTATGAAAATTTGAATTGTCTTTTATTGGGATTATATCAGGCAAGTATTTGTATGACTAATCATTTGTTAGAACGAATGTTGAAATATGCTTTAATTAATTTTGAAATGAGAGGATGTTACATTGGTAATCCGGCTTTTAATGAAAAATTGAACGAAGGATATCGTTTATATGATAATAAATCTCTAAATGACAATATAAGTGCAGCATGTAAGAAAGGTATTATAACAGAGGAAGAAGGAGAGAAACTGAAAGAATTGAAAAACCAATATCGTAATCCATATTCTCACGCAACTGTAAAAAAAATTATTTCTGGAAAACCTGTACTGGTGAAAGGGATGATTGGTAAATTTCCGGTTCCTGGAGAAGAAAGCAAGCCATTGAAAAATATCGTAATACCTTCTGAAATATTGTCTGAATATTACCAAGCTGATATAGCTAAAAAAGAAGCATTCCCTTATTTTAAAATTATATATGAAACTATGATTGCAATTGATCAAAGATATCAAAGTTATAAGGAATAAAGCCTTGCTACTGCAAGGCTTTAGCATTGTCTAAAGTTGTCTGAATTATAAGGATGCTGTACTTAATTCTACACCCACTTCTTTATCGCCTTTAAAATTTTATTGGTTGTTTTTTCATCGGCAAAAGTAACTTCGGTTTTGTATAGCCTCATTTGATTCGGTAATTCCGGCATAAATCATAAATTAGTAGTAAAAAAACGTACATTTGTTTGGTTGTGTACATATTTTTACTACATTTGTAGTGTAATTAAGTTCTTTGATGCTATGAGTTACAAATCAGTGAAAGAAGTTGTAACACTGCTGGTGAAATACGATTTTAAACTGGTGAGGCAGACAGGAAGTCACATGGTTTTTACTAACGGTAAGCGTGTGGTTGTTGTTCCAAATCACCGGGGTGGTATTGAGAAAGGCACTTATTACAGCATCTTAAGACAGGCAGGGCTGAAGTAGCCCTGCCTTTACAAGAAAAGGAGGTGAGAAATGAAAACAGTAAATGTAGTTATTGAACATGCGGAGACAAACCTGAGTGCATACGTGGAAGATGCACCTATCATTACTATTGGAGATACGATCGAAGAAATTGAGAAAAATATCAGGGAGGCTATTAATCTTTACCTGGAGACTTGTAAGGATGAGAATATTGATCCCGGAAAAGTATTTGAGGGAGAGTATGAATTAAAATTTCAGCTTGATGCTCCTACCTTCATCAATTACTATAGTAACATATTTACGAAGGCAGCCTTGAGCCGTGTGACAGGCATCAATGAACGTCAGTTGTGGAGATATGCCGCTGGCAAGAATGTTCCCCGGAAAGAACAACTTGAAAAATTCCAGAAAGGGATAAATAAACTGACAAGAGAATTACAATCCATCAGCTTTTTATAGAACTTAGTTACATTTTGAAGAGGGTATGTTCTGAAAAGGGCATACCCTCTTGTTTGGGAGCCATTCAAATTCTTTGATTTTCTTTAAATTTTCCCCGGAACTTGAAAAAATACGACATTGTCGATGCAGAAATACGACATTGTCGAATTGACAGGTGTTGCAAATCCCGTTTTCTTTGCTATATAAATTTATGGCAAATGACATTCTTACGCGAAATATGGGATAAAAAGGCAGCTAAAAGAGAGGTCGAAGTGACCACCAGGAAGGAATATGAGGAAAAGGTTTCTTCTCTCCGGAATGGTATCGATTATGGAGTGACCGTTAATAATGATGTAGCGATGCGTATTACAGCGGTATTTGCAGCGATCCGGTTACGTTCTGAGAATATTGCTTCCCTGCCGAAAAAGATTGCGAAAAATACTCTCCGGGGAGAAGAAGCGGTAAATAATCATCCTGTTAGCCGTTTGATCCGGGTTAAGCCTAACCCATATATGAATATTTTCAATTTCTGGGATTGTATTAATGCCGGAATGGACGGTTGGGGAAATTCTTATGCAATCATTGAGCGGGATGCACACGGGGATCCGGTTGCCTTACATCCGGTATTGCCTTCTGAAACCAGTGTGACTGTCAAGGACCGGAAAAAATATTTTAAGGTCTATGGAAATCAGTTAGGGCTGGACGGTATTTACAGCAATGAGGAAATGTGTCATTTTATGCTGACAACCCTGAACGGACTGAAGGGCCTGAATCCAATAGAATATAATGCGATTTCTATAGCAAAGGGTGTGGCGGCGACGAAATTCGGTGCGGAATTCTATAAAAAGGGCGGCAATATCAGGGCGGTATTGGAAGCTGACGGGTCGATGTCTGATACGGAGTATAATAATTTTGTGAAGCATTTTAATGAGTCGTCCCGGAACTATGAAACCCCGCTCTTGGAATATGGAATAAAATATAAGCAAGTCGGCATTTCTCCTATTTCCGCCCAGCTATTGCAGACGGAAACTTTTTCCATTCAGGATATAGCCCGGATCTTTAATGTTCCTCCGCATATGCTATGCGAAATGAGCCATGCAACCTTCTCCAATATCGAGCATCAGACGATTCAGTTTACCACCTTTTCTCTCCGGCCTTCCGTGAAACGGATCGAAACAGAGCTGGAAACCAAACTTTTTTTCGAAGGGGAGACGGATCAGTATAGCGTGAAGTTCGACTTAAATGGCCTGATGCGTGGTGATACGGCGGCCCGGTCGGAATGGTATCGGACCAGTATACAAAATGGTATCCATAGCCGGAATGAGATCCGGCAAATGGAGGGATACCCGCGGCTTGAGGGACTGGATGACATGCTATATCCTTCGAATATGACAATTGTAGGACAAGAAAATCAGGATAAAAAATGAAGACGAATTTAATAGGACATGTAAGAAAGCTTGCAGGGAACGTTGAAGAAACCCGAACGATTGAGTTTGTTGCTTCGGATAATACGAGGGACGCTCACGGAACGGTGGTTCCTGTGGATAAGTGGGATCTTACCCGGTTTAATAGTAACGGAATTATCGGATATCAGCATAATGTTTATGGTGATATGTGCGGGAATGAGGATCCGGACCGGGTGATCGGAACCGGACAGGCCCGGATTGAGGATAATCAACTGATTGTTTCGATGACCTTTGAACCTGCAGAGTTGAACCCTTTGGCCGAAAAGATCTTCCGTAAGATTCTGCATGGTACTTTGAAAGCTGTTTCTGTCGGTTTTGTGCCGACTAAAGAGGGCGCCTGGGGAGAAGGTGAAGAAGCGAAGAACGGATCTAATCCGACCTATTATTTTGACGGCCAGGAGTTGCTGGAGGTGTCGGTTGTGAATATTCCGTCTAACAGAAACGCTCTGAAGCGTGGATTCCGGGATAATACCGTAGATGCGATCAATTTTATTTACCGGGCTTTGGATGGCCGTTTCCGGTATTCCGAGATTGAAGATATGAAGGTCCGGGATATACTGGATTTGCTGGATGAACGGAAGGCTCCGGAAAAAACGGAAGAGGGAGAAGCCCCGGAAGTTCCGGAGGACATACCGGAAGATCGGGCGACTGATGATGCTGATGTTGTTCTGGCCGAGGCGGAATTGGCAATAGACAAATAACTATTCATTTTTAAATTGACAGATATGAGAAAAATTCATGAAATTAAAAAAGAACTCTCTACGGAGATTGAGAACTATAAGCGTTTTCGGGGAGAGGGAAAAGCAGAGGAAGCTAAAGCAGCTCTGGAAAAAGTGCGGGGACTTACCAGTGAACTGGAGGATGCACAGGCTTTGGATCGGGCAGAAAGGGCTTCGGTAGCAGATAAGTTCTCAGAGCAGGAACGGAGTGAAATAAACCGTTTTTCTTTCCAAAAATTTATTCGCGAGGCTGCAGAAGGTAAGTTGGAGGGTTTTGAATTGGAGATGGCACAGGAAGGAAGAAAGGAAGCCGGCGAATTGGGCCGGACGGTTAAGGGTGTTTGTATTCCTTATTCGGTATTGTCGGTAAAGAATGTCAGGGCTGCGGCCGGACAGAATGCCGGGACTGCTGCTGATGGAGGCAATTTGATACAAACTTCCGGGCCGACCTATATCGAAGCGTTGCGTGCTAATCTGGTGATGCAGAAGCTGGGTGCAAAATTCCTGACCGGACTGATCGGTACGCTGAGTTTTGTAAAAAATTCGAAGGTGGATATCTCCTGGGCGGGTGAAGCCGAGACTGTTGAAAACGAGAAGATTTCTTTCAGCCTTCAGGAGATGAAGCAGAAACGCCTGGTGATCACTACGGCCTTTACCAAAGATCTGCTGAATCAGACGAGTATGGATGTGGAATCCCTGATAATGAATGAGATGATACTGGCACATGCCCAAGGGATTGATGATGCGGCCCTTAACGGTGCAGGCAGTAAGGCTCCACTCGGTATTCTGAATCTGGAGGGTATCGGCGCAGTCGCTATCGGAGAAAACGGTGGTGAGATCGACTGGGCGAAAGTGGTTGCTTTGGAAACGGCAATCAGTAGTAAAAATGCGATATTGGGAAATCTGGCTTACCTGACCAATCCGAAGGTTATCGGAGCGTTGAAAACAACAGAAAAGGCTGTCGGAACTGCTAAATTCCTGATGGAACTGGCGGAAGTCCTGAATGGTTACAGGATTGTCAATACGACTTTGATGCCTTCGGATATCATCAAGGGTACCGGTACGGACCTGTCTGCAATGTTGTTCGGAAACTTTGCCGATGTGATCGTGGGCCAGTGGGGTGGACTCGACATTATCGTGGATCCGTACACCCTGAAGAAATCCGCACAGGTGGAGATTACGATGAATGCCTGGCATGATGTTTTCGTGCGGCACGATGAAAGTTTCGCGGCAATCAAGGATATTAAAACGGCATAGTATGTTGGTAAAGATTAATAAACCTTTGAAAGGATACGGGTATTTTGGCGGCGAGACCGCCGAATTGCCTGATGATGTTGCTGCCAAGTTTATTAATCGCGGAGCGGCGATTATGATTCAGAAAACTGAGGGCGGGGAAGATGATAACACTTTACCGGAAGATCTGCCGATGCGTGATCTGTTGTACGAAAATGGTTATGAATCGGTGGAACAAATTCTGGATGCTAAGGAAACTCTTACCGATGTGAAAGGTATTGGTAATGCGTCTGCCTGCAGGATAATTGAATTTTGCGAAAATTATGAAGGTTGAACGGATCAGCACATCGGAAGAGCTTCCTGTAAAATTGGAACAACTGAAAGAGCATCTCCGCATTATGTCGGATGACTTCGACAGTATTCTGATTTTACACCTGAAAGCGGCAATTGCTTCGGCTGAAGAATTTACCGGTCAGGTGTTATGGTCGGGAAATTTTCGGTTGACGGGTGATTTTGATAAGGTGTTAAAGACTGGGATAATGCCGATCACAGATATTGTATCTGTCCGGCTGGATGGTGAAGAATTGGATGTAACGGAGATAGGGATATCCGGAAGCAGTCTTTATTTTCCTGAAGGGATGAAAGGAAATTCTGTAATAATTGAATTCATAGCCGGTTTTAAGGAAGTTCCTTTCGATGTTGCTGCTGCGATACTTTTAATTGCTGCCAAATTTTTTGAAAATCCTTTGGATTCTGTGGAACAATTGCCGAAGGCTTCTACAAACCTTTTAAGACCACATAAGAGATGGGGAAGATAGATTTCAGTGTAGGTGAATTTGATACCCGGGTACAATTCTATAAACAGGAGATTACCCGGACGGATGCCGGGGCCATTGTAAAAGATTTCATAAAAACGACAGAAGCTTTTGCCGGAGTTTCTTCAAAGACACTGGATGAGACTGTCGGGGGGGAACGGATCCGGGTTGTAGAAGTATTGGAACTTACGTCTTATTTATTGGTCGGTATGAATAATTCCTGGAGAGTAGAAATAGGCGGAAATATGTATGAGGTGATTTCAGTAGAGCCGGTAAAGAGAAGGTTTATGAAGGTCGTTATAAAACAGTTGTAGATGGATCAGATTCGCGTCAATGGTATAGAAGAAGCCGAACGGGTGCTGGATGAAATGATAAGGAATTATCCGAAACAAACTGTCGCTGCCGGGTTACGTGCCGCTGCAAAACCTTTTGTAAATCGGACAAAAGAAGCTGGACCTTCGCCGAAATTCAGTAAGCTGGCAGGGGTAAAGGTTTACACAAAAGGGAAGGAACCTTTAATGGCTGCCGGGCAATTCGGAGGCAGAACGAAACGGGTGTGGAAGACACTCAGCAGTTATATGTCAATGTACTATATCTCTTATTGGTTGAATCATGGGACATTGTCGAACCGGAGTGCTGCCTATCATTTTAAAAACGCCCGCAAGCCGGTTTCTGCAAATTGGAAAGGCGGTATCCGGGCAACCGATGATATGAAAAAGGCCTGGGAAGCTTCGAAAGCTCGGGTTATATCTGCTATTCCGGTAGAAATGCGGAAAGCGAGTGAACGTTTTATAAAGAGGATGCAATCTAAAACGGGGATAAAATGAAACAGGAGATCAGTACATTAATTTATGACACCTTAAAAGGAATTGTGGAAATTTATCCGGTGTTGGCTGATGTAGAAGATAGTAAAAATCTTCCGGTACCCTATGCCATTTATCAGTTGAAGGAATCGGGAAATAAGACAAAGGAAACGGTTAAGAAAGTGTATGATACCGGAATTTTTATTGTTACGGATACTTATGAGATTGCCTGGGAAATTATACATAAAGTGGAAGAGGCGATAAATCTGCTAGACCGTTCCAGTATCTGTGTTTCTGCCATTACAGGAGAAGTTAAGTATGATGGAGAGGACCGGCGTTATGTTGGTGAAATGAGTTTTACAATTAAAAAATTATAAGTTATGGGACAGAGTATTAATGGATATGACATTATTTTTCAGGCTGTAATCGGAGAGCAAAAAAAGCTGTTTGCCGGGACGAAATCGAACAACTTTAACCTGAATCCAAAGGTTAAAGAATCTATTACCAAAGAGGATAAAGGCACCTCTAATAAGAAAATAACCGGTTATGATACTGAATTTACCGTTGACGGGGTAATGGAAATAAATGAGGCGGAAGAGAAAACAAAACGGCTTGACCGCAACGATGTGATCGATTTGGTTATGGCCGGTGATCCGATTGAATTTGTGTATGGGAATCCGGCGCCGGGTAATACCGCTTACAAAGGGAAGATGGTGATAACCGGTTATTCGGAAAGTACCGATGCGGAAGGTGAGGCCACCTATTCCCTGAATTGCTCCGGAATCACAAAGCTGACCAAAGAAGAAATTACAGGGGTGTAAAGCTATGAAAGATTTTTTGAAAATAGGTGATTCAGAATATCGGGTTGAGGCAAACTGGAATGCTATAGCCGGTTTTTGCCGGAAAAAGGGAGTTTCTGATTTGTCTCAGCTTGATGTCTTGGTACATATCGCTATAGACGATATCTTACCTCTGATGCATTGTTGTATAAAAGAAGGCGAGCGGTTGGAAAAACGTAATTTTCCGATGTCGGAATCCGAATTGGGAAGTGTTGTCAATACAGCAGTAATGGGGCAATTTATGAGAATTTATGCAAGGCAGAGCCAGATGGAGGCGGATGGAGGGAGTGGAAAAAAAAAGTAAATGAAATAGTTTCCCTGGATTATTTTCTGGGTATTGCCTTGGGGGAATTGGATATGCAGGTGATGGAGTTTTGGGAAATGCGCCTTAAGGATTTTTTTCTGAAACTTCACTACTACAATGAGAAGAAACAGCGGGAATTGGAAGTATATGCCAATCTGCTCAGAATGCAGACAGTTTCCTTGATTAATGTTCAGTTAGATAAAAAATCAAGGATTACGGATCCTAAAAAATTTTGGTTATTTCCCTGGGAGATTGAAAGTGTTCAGGAAAGTGGTGTACAGGATATCGGGAATGTAATAAAATTAAGCAAATTGCTATGAGTGTTATTTCTAAGTTAAAGGTCTGGATTGGTTCCGATACCTCTGATTTGCAGAAAGGACTTAAAAAAAGTAAAAAGGAAGTTTCTGCTTTCGGGACGGGAATAAAAAAGCTGAAGGGGATGATAGCCGGGGCTTTTGCTGTAAGTAGCATTGTGTCATTTGCTAAAGAATGCCTGGGTTTAAATAAAGTTCAGGCAGAGGCAGAGAAAAAGTTAGGGGCGGTAATCAAGGCAACGGGGGCAGCTGCAGGCTTAACAGCCGATGAAATGAAAAAATATGCGTCGCAATTGCAGGATGTGACCAAATACGGCGATGAAGTGACTATAGATGCTATGGCCATTATGTCGACCTTTAAATCGATCAAGGGGGATGTATTTAAAGAGGCTATTGCTTCAGCTCAGGATATGGCGACGGTCTTGAATACCGATTTGAATGCAGCAGTCATGCAGATCGGTAAGGCTTTGGAATCGCCGGAAATTGGTCTGACAGCTTTGCGTCGTTCGGGTGTTTCTTTTTCCCAGGAACAGGTAAAACAAATCAAGCAACTGGTTGCCGAAGGGAAAAAGCAGGAAGCGCAGCTGATTATGTTAAAAGAACTCCAGAATGAATTTGGCGGAGCAGCCAAAGCTGCGGCTGGAGATGCCTATGGAGCTGCAACACAATTAAGTAATGCCTGGGGTGACTTGAAAGAGGTTATCGGTGCTGCTGTTACTCCTAGTGTGGAAAGTATAAATTCTCTTACAAATGCAACAAAAGAGGTTACTAATGTACTGAATGACGAGTCGATACCGGTATGGCGTAAGTGGTTGGGGATGTTAAGTCCTACACTGTCACGAGCTAATAAACTTCTAGCCGAACAGAATAGAATGATACGTGAGGATAATGAGGAAATTATAAAGGGTTTAAAGCTTTCGGAATTGTCTTTGAATGATTTATTGGGAATACAGAATGTATATAAGACTTTAAATAAGGAGCGTGGTGATAATCGCTATCAGCAGACTCTTAAGGCAATTTCTGATGAAATAGATAAAAGAGCTTCAGGAGTCAAAGCAGAGACAGAAGCACAAAAGAAAGCCCGTGAGGCAGCAGAGGAGAGGGCAAGACTGGAGGAAAAGAAAAGGCAGGCAATCCAGGATACGATAGACATGGAGGAAA
>UMBU01074423.1_pt1 | contig 12834 bp, 9 predicted proteins | sample 1964051 | NCBI WGS metagenome assembly UMBU01 (sample SAMEA4835949, study PRJEB28245) | human gut metagenome | biome: gut microbiome; material: fecal sample | place: Denmark | collected 2008
GTTATTGCACTTATTGTACTTACAAGACCAGGACAGCTTATAAGAATTAATTTCAGGGGATTTAAATTTGAAGGTAATAAGATGGGTTCGATTGTAAAAATCGGACTTCCTACAGCAATCGGTGGAAGCACTATGCAGCTTGGTTTCCTTCTTATGACTAAAAATGTTAATACTTACGGATTCATTGCAACAAGTGCTTATGGTATCGGCAACAAAATTAACAGTATCATTACAATGCCTGCAAATGGTATCGGCTCAGCCATATCAACTATCGTTGGTCAGAATATAGGTGCCGGACAACAGGAAAGAGCAGACAAAGCTTACCATTATGCTCTTCGCATGGGAGCACTGTTCCTGTTATTCTTCGGCTTGATTCTATCAAGAAGATTTATTTCACAGGCTATGGTAACATTTTTCTCAACAGATGAAAGAGTTATCCCGCTTGCAACAGATTTTCTCTCACTCATGGCTTTCTGGTGCTGGAGCAATGCATTCTATAATGTTACACAGGGACTTTTTCAGGGAAGCGGTCACACCATGATTACAATGATTGTAGATGCTTCAAGAATATGGATATTCCGTCTGCTCACACTCTGGGTATGTGCCAATATGCTTAATATGGGTGTTGAATCTGTATGGTATGCTGTCGTAATCAGTAATGGAACATCCGCTGCCATACTTTTTGCACTGTACTGGACAGGAATATGGAAAAAATCTACAATCAAGATTGAAAAGACAGAAAGCTAATTCTGATAATTATTATTTAACAAGTTAAGGGGTACATGTGTTTTCCACATGTACCCCTTGATTATTTACATTCCAGACTTTCATTCATTCGAAATCTTCTTTCTCTCAAGCTTTCATAAGCTTCTGGCTTTATTTTCCCTATGCCTTAACTAACAGAAGTTTTGTCTTTCTCGGTATAACTACCGACTCTGACAATCCATCAGCACACTCAGGATTACTTGCTTTTATTGAATCTGCTGTTGTGTGATACATTTTAGCAACATCCCACAATGTCTTAGTACCATCTGCAATATATCCGGTCATTGACGGCATCTGGGAAAGATCACATTTTTCTTCTGAAATATATGCACTCTTGATTCCACAATATTCAAAATTCTTAAAAACAATTACATCCAATGAAACTGACGCTTTTACCTCTATTACACCCGCACTGTTTATTGTCGCCGAAAGCTGCTGTATTGAAGGTTTTATATTATATTCAAGTTCATCAGCACTTATCTGGGCAATCTTAACTGTACCTGCAAATGGAATTATCGTATGCACACTTCCAAGTGGCTGGCTGTCGCTTGACGTTATGTAAAACACATTTGCACTTACAACTCCCTCCACTACAAGCTCTCCTGCCGAATATGTAACATCATCAAGCTGCACTGTCGCTGTACAATTACATATCTGCATAAGGTCTGCATAGTTTTCAAGCTGCAGATTACCTGATACGCGGCATGACACATTGTTACGCACAACAAGACACCGAAGCTGTGTATCAGAAGTCTCTATCTCCATATCATATGACGGTGAATATATATCCGCTATCACATCTTTCTTCCGCTCCTCGTATGCCTTGACGTCCATATCAAGCACCACTTCAACTGCGATATCACGGTTTTCGCCATCAAGGTCGGGTCTTTCTTCTATTGTCTTTCCGATAATCTGGAAATTAACATATGGTATCATATCTGCATTACATCCGCTTATATCCAGTCGTCCCTCAAATGAAGCTGTTGTCTCATACCACTGAACATTGCCTGTATCACCGTTTCCGATATACATTACAAATATGTCTAACTCCCCAGTCAGTAAAAGACCGTCATCTGCGAGTCTTGTATTCAAATTTCTCACATCAACATCATCCCAGATTATTTCCTGTATCTCAGGTTTACCTGCAGGAAGTGATACATTTTCCCTGATTCGGAAATTGTCACGCTGGTTAACAGCAAGCTGCACGAACTCAAGTTCCTTTCCTAACTGCTGTATATCTGTATTTTCAGTCTCTTCCACGCCTGTTATCATCTGGATATCCTGAAGCTTCTCACATATAAGCTTAAGTGTTACAATAGCTTTAACACTTATTTTTCTTGAATTAATTGCCTTAATGCTAAGGTCCTCTATTGACGCCTGGCATGTTATATAATCACCAGTGCAGTCACTCGAAAGATTAACATTTTCACTGAAATTCATTCTGCCATCCATCTTAACAGGATGCATGCGTTCTATGCTGGAAGTAGCACCGATATACAACAGTGCAAATCTTAACTCTCCATCCACTGTTGCTTTATCCTTATTGACTTTAACGCTGTCCGTCTGGACATTGCCCCATTCCTTTACAATCAGTTCAATATCATCTTTCGTGTCTGGCACATTAAAATCATCATCTAGTGTAATCTGTGCCACAGTATTACATTTTAATCTGTATTCATGAATATTTTCTGTTCTGAGTCTCACAGACTGACCTCCCATACATTCTACATTTTAAATACGACGCTTTCTTCCCGCCGCTCCATCTTAAGCACTATTACCGGATATGTCTCCACTTCATTAACAGCTTCACCTGCTGCCGGACCTATCAGGTTAAGGTCAATATAAAGTGCATTATCGCCTGTGTAGACATTATTAACCTTAATTGAATATCCGCTGGTTTCCCTTGTTCCATAACCGGCCACAACATATGTATAATCCTTAGTCGTATATGTAAGCCTCATCACTTTATCTTTTTTGCTTTCAATAAGCTTCTTAAGTTCATCCGGCAAATCCGCATTTTCAACCACTGTATAATCAACACTGGTCTTATTATCCGGTTCTTTGCTGCCAGAACACCCCGTCATGGCATACACAGGCATAATTATCAACAATGCAAGCATGACAACCACAACTTTTCCCCATATTTTTCTACACATAAAAAATACCCCCACAATAAGACCTAATTAATCTTATGTGGAGGTAAAAAAAATATTCATATAAACTTTTCATTTGTGTATATAGTGTCACTATCCATCTGTGGCATGACATACCATTGGCGGTACTAATGAAACACATCTGAATTGCTAATTTAGCAGATACTGCTTCAGGCTTTTCTTATTGTTTATGTTCATTCTACATCTGTACACGCCGCCTGTATGTGTCCGCCTATGGCTTACGCTTGAATATGACGAGCTGTGTAGGAGTTAATGTCGCTATATACATAAGTTCAGTGCGCGAAAGCTCGTTCAAACGAAGAGCGTTTGCTTTCGCGCACTGTAATAAACTCTGTATATAGCGACATTTACTCCTACTAAGCGCAGGATTCCTGAAAGCGTATGCCATAGGCGGACACATACAGGCGGCATGTTCATATGCGAATGGACACAAACCATAAGCCTGAAACAGTATCTGATAAATTAACGCAATTAAGATGAATCGTTTCATCAATACCGCCAATGGTATGTCATGCCACAGAGGAAATATCAACAAAGTAACACAAATGAAAAGTTATACTGCATATCCCTTGCTTTTTATGACATCTATAACCTGGTCGACATATTTTTCACACTCTTCTGTGCTTCCAGCCTCAACCATTACACGCACAACCGGCTCTGTTCCGCTTTCGCGTACGAGGATTCGTCCGTCTGTACCGAGTGCATTGGCAACTGCCTCAACGGCAGCTTTAACATCTGCATCATCCTGTGCCTGTTTCTTATCTGTAACCCTGATGTTCTTAAGAACCTGTGGATAGATAGTAAGTGAAGCTGCAAGTTCTGATAATGTCTTCTTCTTGGCAAGCATAACTTCCATCATCTTAAGAGCTGTGATAATTCCATCACCTGTTGTTGCATATTTAGAGAATATGATATGTCCTGACTGCTCACCACCTATGCGGTAGCCGTTCTCTGACATACATTCATATACATACTTATCACCAACTTTAGTCTTCTCGTACTCAATTCCAACTGCATCAAATGCTTTATAAAGTCCGAAGTTAGACATAACAGTTGTTACAACCTTGTTGCCTGCAAGCTTATCTCTGTCCTTCATGTAGCATCCATAGATGTAGAGAATATGGTCACCTGTTATAACATTACCTTTTTCATCTACACAGAGACATCTGTCTGCATCACCGTCAAATGCAAATCCAACATCAAGATGTTCTCTTCTTACTAAATCCTGAAGACCTTCAATATGTGTAGAACCGCAGTTCTCGTTAATATTAGTTCCGTCCGGAGCTGCATTTATAACATATGTCTTAGCTCCAAGTGCATCAAATACAGCCTTGGCAAGTGTCCATGCACTACCATTAGAAGCATCAAGACCTACTCTGATTCCCTTGAATGAATAGATTGCGAGACTCATTAGATATCCCATATATCTGTTACGACCTGCTGTATAATCTACTGTGCATCCAATCTTTTCTCTTGTTGCGTATGGAATCTCTCCCATCTCACCATCAAGGTATTTCTCGATTTCAGAGATTACATCCTCCTTCATCTTCTCACCAGCTGCATTAATAAGCTTAATTCCATTGTCATAGAAAGGATTGTGACTTGCAGAAATCATAATTCCGCAGTCAAAATCTTCTGTTCTTGCTACATAAGAAACACTTGGTGTAGTTGTTACATGAAGCAGGTATGCATCTGCTCCTGATGCTGTAAGACCTGCTACCAAAGAATACTCAAACATATAGCTGCTTCTTCTTGTATCCTTACCAATAACAATCTTAGCTTTACCGTCCTCATGATTCTTGCCATAATACCATCCTAAGAATCTTCCTACTTTAAATGCATGATCAACAGTAAGAGTCACATTAGCTTCTCCTCTGAACCCATCAGTTCCAAAATACTTACCCATAATATTATCCTCTTCCAAACATACGCACAATTATTATGCCATCATTCTCTCAGTTGACCATACTTCAACTTCATACTTATTGCTCTTGTTGTATCTCTTTCTAAGATTCTTGAGCTGTTTTAAGTACTCTAATGTAACCTTTCCAGAAAGCTTTGACTCACCTTCAGTTCTCTGCTGGAACTTATAAGGAATCTCAACTACCTTGCTGTATGTTCCCATAGCAAGAACTTCAACCATAATCTTCCATCCGATTGGCTGAAGATCGGCATTCTCAATAACTTCTCTTCTGAACATAAATAATCCGCTTGTTGGGTCAGATATCTTTCTAAGGCATGGTAACATTACCTGTCCTATCTTTCTGGCTGTTCCAGATACAAACTTTCTATACCAGTTAAGTCCGCCATCATCACCACCTGGAATAAGACGGCTAGGTATACAGAAATCTGCACCGCTTTCCATAGCCTTATACATATATTTAAGAACAATTGGTGGGTGCTGTAAATCTGCATCCATACATGCCATATACTCGCCCTTTGCAAGCTTAAATCCATCAAGAACAGCTGTTGCCAAGCCTGTTCCGTTCTTTCTGTGTTCCATTCTTACCTGTGGATATTCTTTAGCAACTTCCATAATTACATCAGGTGTATTGTCCTTACTATCATCAACAAAGACAATTTCATAATCAACACCTTTCAAAGCAACATCAATCTGTGCAACCAGATTTCTGATATTCTTGCTTTCATTAAATGTTGGTATTACTACTGATAACATGTTTTTATCTCCTTTTAATAAAGAATTCTGTGGTCATTATACATCAAAATCCGTCAAGCGCAAACATTTTTTATACTCTGGTAACAATCATTGTCGCCTGACCCTTAACAATTATGCCTCTCTGACCTGCACTTATAAAGAAACTTTCTCCTGCCTTGAATGGCATTACCTTCTCATAATCATCTGTTTCGATAGATCCTTTTCCACTGATAAACAGTACTGATACAAATGATGCTTCATCTACAGCTATCTTAACTTCATCTGTAACTTCATACTTGAATACTTCAAAATATTTACACTGTACAAGTCTTTGTTCTGTAAAATGTTCATTCCTTGCCAGAACTATCTCTGTCTTATTATCTTTGACATACTTATGATTATCTACAACATCAAGTGCCTTCTTGACATGAAGCTCTCTTGGGTTACCGAACTTATCCCTTCTGTCATAGTCATACATACGATATGTACAGTTAGAATTCTGCTGTATCTCGCATATAAATACTCCGGCGCCAATCGCATGAATTGTTCCTGCTTTAACCATAACAACATCACCGGCTTTAACCTCAATCTTGTTAAGTATATCAGTTATTGTATTGTTATTGATTCTTTCCAGAATCTCTTCCTTGGAAGCATCTCTTGAAAGACCACAATAGAGGTATGAACCGGGCTCGCTGTCCACTACATACCACATCTCGTTCTTTCCATACTCATTCTCATTCTCAAGTGCATATTCATCGTCCGGATGAATCTGTATAGAAAGTGCCTGTTTTGCATCAATGAACTTAATAAGAATAGGAAATCTATCCTGTGCCTGACATTTCCAGCCAAGTGCATCTTTTCCTATAATATTAAGATACTCATTAAAGAGCATTCCCTTGTATCTTCCTTCTGCTATACGGCTCTGTCCGTCAGGATGCGCTGAAAGCTCCCAGCTTTCACCTATAACATCATAATCGCATTTCTTGCCATATACATCACGTATCTTGGTTCCGCCCCACAGATTATCTTTAAATGCAGGCTCGAGCTTTATAATAGGGCTCTTATCAAGTCTTACATAACTAGATATCTGCTGATTATCCTGATTATATATCTTTACAAGGTCATTATCGGAAATATTGTCTCCTATACCAACCTCAATAACAACAACATTCTTATCCGTCTTATTAGCTATCTTATGCTTTGCTCCAACTGGTATGAATACACTTTCGTATTTATTATAATCCGCTGTCTCATTACCAACCGTAATTGTTGCAACACCTTCGACTATCGACCAGTGTTCTGTTCTTTTCTCATGCTGGTGAAGAGCCATTGACATTCCAGGAAATATCGTAAGTTTTCTTACTTTATACCCTTGGGAATAATTAAGTATCTCCTGCATTCCCCACTCTTTATAAGTAGTTCTGTTATAATCGAAAAATGCTTCATATGTCTCCATGTTATCTTTCATAATCTGCTTAATATTATCGGCAGACTTCTTAGATGAAACATATGTTGCATCATCTGTGTTAACAACAACTAAATCTCTTAAGTCATTAGCTACTACCAGTCTTCTCGGTGCATTATTGATAATATTAACATTATCACAGTCGTATTTAATAACACATTCTGACTTGATATTATTGCCAAATTCAGCCAGATCACTGGCATTACCTACATCAAGCCACTCAAACTTTGCTTCTACTACTTTTATTGAATCGCATTTTTCAAGGAGAAGCGTTTCAATGCTTCCATGTGGCATAGGCTGCATTATACTCTCAGAAAAACGAACTGACCTTCTGATTGCAGGTACTTTTCTCTTGGCAGTCTTACATGTTGTATAAAGCTCATGCGACAATTTTCTTGCTGCATTAGTCATATCTCCCGCTGTGAATACAAGTATTCCGCTGTTCCAGAGATATCCTTCATCATAACCATAACCTAACAGACCCTCTGTCTCATTCTCATCAAAATCAATTCTTGCAATGAACTTCTTTACATTCTCTTTATCACGGAATATGTATCCGTAAGTTGATGACTGCGATTCTGGTTTAATTCCAAGTACCGCAAGATATCCTTCTTTTGCATATTCTTTAGCAGCAATAACTGCTTCTTTGTATCCTTCGCCTTCAATCAGGTTGTCCGAATTAACAACCAGAACCAATTCTGATGGATTGGCAAACATAGTCCCTAACAGTACAGCTGCTCCTGTTCCTTTCGGTGTGCCCTCAAGAATAACTCTGTACTTAAGACTCTGAAATGCCTTCATCTGTCCATTAACAATATTCTTATAGCTCTCATTGGTAACTATTATGAATTCCTCACAGAATGGCATGTTTCTTACTACAGTTTCCTGTAACAATGACCGGCCCTCTTTTATTTTCATAAACTGCTTTGGAAACTGCCTTCTGGATAATGGCCATAAACTGTCACCACTACCTCCAGCTAATATTACACATTTCATAGCAATCCTTCCTTAAAATATCTGTTATAGATAGTATGTTTTTTAGTTATCTGCTGAAACATTCTCTGCTGATGCCTGTGAAGCCTCAGTTGTTTTTTCTGTAACACTTTGAGATTTTGATTCTGTATCTTCTGGTGGAGTAGTCTCCGGTGCACTTGTCTCTTGTGGTGTGCTAGTCTCTTCTTCAGTTGACTCTTCTTCTGACTCCTGCTGTGTTTCTGCCTCAGTTGTTCTGTTAGAAACTGCCGTTGCTCTCCGTGTAGCTGCCTGTGTTGTCTCCTGCTGTATGCTTGTACTTTCAGTTGTCACCTCTGTACTTGATGCCGTAGCGCTTGAACTCTCCTTATTAGCAGCTGTTTCTTCCTGAGCCTGGGTTGTATGTTCAGTAGAAAGCACCTTCTTATCTGACTTATTACCGCCTCCTGACATTGCAATTATTGAAATAATAATAACAATAACAGCCGGAACCATAATCATAATAGAATATATTATATTACGTCTTGCTTCTCTTGAAGTATCTGGAAATGTTCTTCCTGTCATATCGACAAGTCTGTCTATAATGTTACGTTTTCTTCCAGCTCTTTCATAATACATAGGGGCATCATTATAATCATCTTCTTCATACTCTAATGTAACGCCCTCTTCTTCATCGTCCGATTCTTCAACACCAATGTCAGATGCCTCTTCAACTGGACGTTCTTCCGTACTCACAGATTGAGGCTCTTCCTCAGATTCAGAATCTGTAATGTTCCCTGGGATTATGATATCCTCCGGTGCTATGGCTACAATTTCATCACCTTCATCTGTCTCAGCTTCAGCCTCAACATTTCTATCATCAAAAGCTTCATATTCAAGTACGTCCTCATCCTCAGAGGTTATACCTAACATATTATTCTTCATCATTCCAATAATCTTAGAAATTGTATCTCTGTCAGTGTTAAGCAATGACTTGATTTCATCAATGGAATGCATCTCATATCCATAAAGTTCCATCATTATAGTCTGTACTCTTGATAAAGACTTAATATTGTCTGAAACTGAATCGTATGCCTTGAAATCCTTGAACATCTTGGAATTATCCCTGATAATACCAAATAATTCTTCATCTTCCTTAATACGGTTGTACTCATATACACAATTATCATCTATTCTTATAGTAGAATCATCTATAAGACCAAACATATACACCGATACTCTTGTTGCAATCTGCCGCATAATATTCTTATCAACATTAATGCTGTCAAGATTCATGCATATATCAATTATTGCCCTAGGCGAAATTCTCTTGTAATCCTCCCCAAACACAGGATATATAAGATTATTAACATCTTTCTGAATTGCTTTACATAAAGTCTCTTTATCACTCTGACCAGACCTTATGGCTTCAATCAATTCCTTCATCTGTTCCTGACTCTTACTCATACTTTATCTCCTCGTGAATATACACTCCGATTAATTATACCACTCTGTTAAAGAAATGTCACGTTTTTCAGTTGTTTTATATAGTCACTTATATAGTCATTTAATGTTTCCATACACTCATATCAACATATCCTGATATTCCATTAACTCTTGCTTTATCAGTAAACTGCCACATTGAAAAATGACCTGTGTAAGTACACTGGCTTCTGTACTGTGCAAGCCATACGCTGCAGCTTATATTACCAGCATACATACGGTTATTCATCCAGTCTTTATTCGCATATACAACCGCTGAATATCCACAATTATTCACAGTCTGTGCAAATGCATTAACAACTGCTGTTCTCTGTGATGATGATATCTTATCTCCTCGTCCACTTCCATTACCTGCGCTTTCTACATCTATAGCAAGCGGAAGTGATATGTTATATCCACTGCAGGCTGATACAATAAAGCTGGCCTCTTCAACTGCCTCAGTAGTATTCACCGCCTGGGTAACAATATATGCACCTACTTTAACTCCTGCTGCGATTGCCTGGCTCATGTTCTCATGAAATCTGTTGTCTAGGACAAGATTAGCTGTCTCATATCCCCTGTAGCCAACTCTTATCATTGCATAATTAATACCGGAAGCCTTAACACTATCCCAGTCAATACTGCCATTATATCTTGAAACATCAATTACAAGTGATGAACCAAGTGAACCATCCTCATTGAAATAGTACTGTACTCCGTCGATATTCTTCCATCCTGTTACAGCATTAGAGTCTTCAAAGTAATAATTTTTTCCTTTGATATTCTGCCATCCGTCAGCATATATATATTCTATCTGTGCTTCAACTTCCATAACTATATACGAAACTTTCTTACTTTCGGTTGAACTTTCTGATTCCGATTGTGAAGTTTCTTCTATATTGGATAAAGTCCTTATATTTTCTGATGTTTCCTTTGTCTCATCATTCTTAGAATCATTCTTCATAAGAAATGTTGTGACAACCTTTTCGCTTCCACCAGTAACTTCTACCATTCCAGTCTCATATATATAGCCTGTATATTTATTTTCCTGCTCATTCTCCTGTACAAGAACAGAACCTTTAACACATCCTGCAATCTGTTTCTCTGTGAAATCCTTTGCTTTCCTGCTCTTCACAGTATACACAATATCATCGCCAGATTTCTTAACAGATGATACGCTTACGCTTCCAGAAACAGCATTATCAACATAGGAAACTGGCTTTATAACTTCGCCTGAAGATTCATTATTCCTGTTCTTAATCGGATCTTCCTTTTGCGTAACAGTGCTATCCTTAACAACCTTAGTCATGATATTCTCTATCACCTGATAAGTCTCTTCCTCTGTTGATTCTTCTTCTGTCTCTTCGGTTGTTTCTTCCTGTGTCTTAGTCTCTGGTTGAGTTTCTGTCTCAGTCTCTGCTGCTTCAACTATTTCCGGCTGATGCTTCTTAAGTGTTTTATTGATATTAACTCCTACTACAATTGCAACAATTGCCACTATTAAAGCTACTGATGTCAGAACTGCAGTCATAATAACATGCTTCCTGACTTTGAAGAAGGCTGCCATCTTCTCCTTATAACTCTCAGGTACTTTATCTACCTCAAGCACCTCATACTCTTCTTTTTCTTCTATCTCTTTGCCTTCTGGCTCAGTCTCATTTGTATCTGTTGTATTAATCTCTGTATCGTCCATATCTGCTTCTCACTAAACCTCTTCCTTTGTTTCCTGCTGTGTTGATTCCTTTTCACCTGACATAACAATAATTTCCAGTCTCGCAGTATTTTTTATCCAGCCTGATTTCGGATCTTTAAACCTGTATTCAACCGTATATGCTCCTGCTCTTGATATAGCATCTGCCTCACTATATTCATTACCCTCATCATCATATATAGAATATTCCACTTCCGTATCGTATCCGATAGAATTAGTTCCTTTAACACCATCCAGCAGATTGAGTTCCTCTGTAAGCTCACCTGCATCAGGATTATAGGTCCTCTTTATATCAGTATTAGTTACTGTAATCACAGCATCCTTCGTATCAACATGATAGTTGGCATATCCGAAAAATGCTATATTAACATCAACAAATCCATCTATACCACTAACATAACATCTTGAACTATACTGCCACATGTCAAAATTATATCTGAAATTCGGAAGATCATCACCATATTTCCATCTTACAGAATCATAATAGAATTTACCGAAATATGCTGCCATCCACACTTTATACTTGCTGGCAAGCCTTTCTCCATCAAAACTGTTATACCATCCGTTTCTGCTAGAATATACCATTGGTGTATATCCATAGCTTTTTACAACATTACAAAATGTTTCACAGGCTTCCGTAACCTCATTATAATCCCCGTAACCCAGTTCCCAGTCAAATGCAACTGGATATGTTATCTTATAATCTTTAATAAGGTTAATACAATAACTTGCCTCATCATATGCTTCTTTCGAATTAGTGGCTCCCGAAAAGAAATACACCCCTACCTGAATACCATTGGCAAGTGCCCCCTCAATATTGCGTCTGAAATATCTGTCTTCATATACACCGTCTTCATCATCTCCGCCACCACATTTTATCATTGCAAATGTAATTCCATCAGATGCAACAGCCGTCCAGTCTATATCTCCCTGCCATTTTGATACATCAATTCCTTCTACAAGCTGACTTACCTCATAGATTTCATCTGATTTTGGCGTGTTATCGGCTGGCGGTTCTTCAACCTCTGTTTCATCCTTTGATGGCTCTGAAGAATTATCCTCAACAATATCAATATTCTCAACATCTTTAACCGGAATAACGATATCACTGTCACTTGCGGCCTTATCGATTATCTCATATATCTCCCTGCTGCTTGTATTCTCATCTGTCACAGCAGCCATTACAAGTTCAGATATCTCCTCCTGTGTTGTGCTTTCTGTCTCAGCAGGTGTCTGTTCCTGTGTTTCTGTCTCTGTCTCCATAACAACAGGCTTTGTCTGTTCCACGTTGTTATGTGTCTGGGTCTCTTCCTGCATCTCGGCTTCTGTTTCCTTGGCCTGAATCTGTGTCTTGTTATTATAATTAATATACTCAACGGCTGTTATTGCAGAAGCTCCTGCCACAGCCACAACTGCTCCGGAAATCATGCATATTCTGGCATGTGGAACTACTGCTTTGGTCCATATACCACTAATTTTCTCTTTAATCCACCTAAATAAAACCTTCATCTCTTATGCAACTCCTGATTAATCATAATAGTGTCTGAAATAAACTCTCCCGAATATTGCCCATGTATCGCAGAATGCCCGCCATATATCTTTCATTCCTATACGCTTTACACCGGAATCC